>JGI24700J35501_10929821_pt1 | contig 10308 bp, 10 predicted proteins | sample TergutTh196P1_FD_35501 | JGI IMG/M metagenome (IMG submission 35501) | reverse complement strand
ACCACACAAATTAATATATTTGTACTATTGCACTACATTACAATGTGCCAATTTGGTAATAATGAAGCCATTTCAAATGCAGCATCATATGAGTTTGATAAATTGTAAACATATGTATCCCCTTCTGACAGTATGGCTCCCCACATTCCATATGAGCCATAGTCAATAATGGAATGGTTACATGCAGCCATGATGGCAAGGTCCTGTGCTGGAGAGTTGTTTCTTATTATCACAACATCAACACCATGAAGCTCACGTTCACACCACTCAGGATCATCACTCACAACAACAAACATTATTGGTTTATATTTATTCCGCAAGAGATTCATTTGCCTCAGGAAGAAATCAGGTTTCACCATAGAGGCATTATAGAGCACATTCAAATGATTGTTATAATCCGTTCTCCTGACATGAACACCCACATAAGTAATATTTTTCACTCCTTTTGAAGCAACGTGTAAGAGTCTTTGACTTTCGTCTACTATATGTTTCTTGAACTGAAATATTTGTGGAATTTCTCTCACTAAAGGTGCAATATATTTAGGAATCTGAGCATAAAATGGTAGCAACATGCTCCCATTGAAGTAGTCTATGATGTCTGCCTGTACTTGTACGGGGTATTTCTCTATGGTGCAATATGCAAGGTATGACAGAGGAGGAACTGTGAGGTTCTGGAATATCTCTCCCAGTTCCCTGATCAAACAGCTTGGAACATAAGCTTCATGCCCTGTCTTCTTGGCTACAGCCCAAACAGAAATGTACTCATACATCTGGTTGCCAAGTCGTCCTAACTGATTCACTGTCACAATAGGCTTCTGTGGACAGCGGATATTGTTGTGGGGTGGTGGCTTTATAGGTGTGTTTGGTGACTCACACAGACTAGACTCATAATCCAGTGTCTGATTGTGAGGATGTGGAGATAACGTATAAATAATTACCTGCTGGTTCTCAAAGCCTTCTCTCCAATATATTCCTGATATGATAGACACCAGCACAAATATCAGTAGTGTTAGACACAATTTTCTTTTCTTCGATGTGATCCAGTGTTGCTTTGACAACATTGTGTTGAGTTACTCATCTGAACTTGATAAATCCTGTGTAGTTTTTCCTGAGGCAAAAAATTGTATACTCAATAATTTTACACAGGATACTGACATAAACTGCGAGTAATTCATGTAACCACAGCTACAGAATATAGTGTGATTCATTAAAACCTCATGATTTTCTTTATGATACAGTTACATTTAACACAGCAGTAATACATTACCTATAAGCACTGTGTGAGGTGGCACAATTACCTGATCAGTTGCAGTTTTATAAACCATCATGTTGACTTAAACACAATTCCTCCAAATTACTCAGATTGTTAGAAGTGATTGTTTGATAAGTCTGGAAATTCCGTTGCATGTTCAGAATATTGAAAATAAAATTTAATAATTTGAGTGCACACTACATGGGGCCACTTGATATCGGCATCCAACATGAATGTGTGTACTTGCAAGAATATATTACATTATTTATGCAGGCAAGAGGACACATTTCGGTGAATGGTTTTGAAAAATGCTGCCAAGTGTTTTTTAAAACCATAACCTTGACTTAAAAAAAAGCAATTACCGGTATTATTTTCTTAAAATTAATTGTAAAATAAACATTATCTTGCCATTCTACATTAATACTACTTGTTGCATTTTACTGTCTTTTGAATGTGATTTGGTGTTTTTGAAAGATGGCCGTTTTAACTTCTATATTCGAATTCTGATCACTGTGTTGAGAGTAGTGGGTGATTTTATACCTCCTACTGGTTTATAGATGCAAGGGTATAACATTCACGCTGGTGCATTTGTAACTGTTCGTTTGTATGCACATGTGTGTTTGTGCCCATGCGCACAAAAATACACAAGCACCACCACTACCACAACAATTCAAATTCACTTTAGAAATGCTATGGGGAATGTCAAAGAAAACCACAAGATATTCAAAATGAATGCAACACATCAGCTTCTTGACTAAAGTGATGATGTTATTTCAGTGTGTGTGAATACTGAAATACTCTTAATGAAACCAGAGATGCGTTAGGGTTTGCCAGTAAGGAGCTTGGACAAAAAATTATGTGCTGAGAGAAATATGTACATGCATGTGTCCATTCGTGTCCATTCTTCATTAACAAAATGTAAGAGAAGGTCACAACTAGGAGATAAACACATGACAAAATTCAGATTTGGGATTGGCATTCTTCTTCTTCCTATAGCACTACGGCCCTTTCAGTTTGGCCTTGGCTTCCCTTACAATTGATGCCCATTCCTCTCTATCCAATGCTTTCGTTCTCCATTGTTTCACACCAAGCTTTCTTAAATCGTCCTCCACATTGTTTATCCACCTGAGTCTGGGTCGTCCTTCACTTCTTCTTCCCTCTAATTTGCCTTCAAAAATCTTCTTTACAGACCTGGTCTCTTTCATTCTAATAACGTGCCCAAGCCATTCCAATCTTTGAATCTTTATTACAGTCACAATACCTTGGGATTTATATTTTGTTATTAGTTCTAATTTAGTTTTAATTCCCCACTGTCCATTCTCCTTTGTTGGGCTACACATTTTCCTTAGTATCTTTCTCTCCCATATCATTAACATTTTTTCAGTTTTATTTGTCAGAGTCCTTGTCTCTGCTCCATATGTCACAGCTGGTCTTATAGTTGTTTTATAGAGACAAATTTTAATTGACTGGCATATAGATCTTCTTCTTAATATTGGTCCTAATGCATAATAGCATTTGTTACTGACTGTGCGATTTTATTTTGATCTCAGTTTCTATATCATTAAGACTTGTCATCACTGATCCCAGATATTTAAAAGATTCCACTTTTTCTTATTTCTTTCCATCAACTCAATTACCTTTACTTTATTTTCATCTTGTCTGTTTATCATATATTTTGTTTTGGTGTCATTCAACTGAAGACCTGTTTGATGGGTTATTGCTTCCATCTCTCCTAATGTTTTCTTTATATATCTTTCTTTATATCTCCCCAGAATCACTACATCATCCGCATACACAAGGCATAGCCTTGTTCTATTAAAAATTCTCCCCCCTTTGTTTATTCTAACATTTCTTATTATCTTTTCCATACATAAGTTGAATAAAAGGGTAAATAACGAATCTCCTTGTCGCAGTCCAGTCACTGTTTCAAAATTAGGTGATAGCTTTCCTTGAATCTTCACCTTACTGTCTGTGTTCGCTAAGGTCATTTTGACCTATCCTACCAACTTCATTGGTATTCCAAATACTTTCATTATTTCCACCAGCTCGGCCCTATTTATCGAATCATATGCTTGTTTATAGTCAATATACAATTGATGTATTTCTACCTTATATTCACATGCTTTCTCCAAGATCATTCTCAGATAAAAAATCTGATCAGTAGTAGATCTGCCTTTCCAGAAACCGCACTGGTAGTCCTATAATATTTTTTCAACATATGGTTCTACATATCTGGTCAATAGATTTGTGAAGATCTTATAAGTTACATTCAGAAGTGATATTCCACAATATTTATGACACTCTAGCTTATCACCTTGTTTATATATTGGACATATTATGGCTGTGCCCCACTCTTGGGGCATCTGTTCTGTTTCCCATATTGTTTTAATTAATTGATGGATTCTGTTCCATAACTTCGTACATCCATATTTAATTAATTCCGAAGTAATTTAATCTTCCCCAGGCGCCCTATTATTTTTCAAATTTCTTATGACTACCAACATTTCTTTTAATGTAGGTGCTACTATATTATTTTCCAGGCCGAAGTAAATGATTCCTTCTGGTATTGTCATATTAACTTAGGTATTAAGTAATTCCTTAAAATATGTCGCCCACACTTCCAGTACATCTTTCTCCTCTCCTACAATTACTCCCTGTTTATTTTACACATTGTAATTCTTGGTTGGAAGCCACTCCTTATCTTGTGGATACATTCATAAAATTGTTTTAATGCATTTCTTTTATATTTCTCTTGTAATTCTTATAACTTTTCTTCTTCATAATATTTTTTTCTTCTTCCTACATACTTTCCTTGCTTACCTACGAGCCTGTCTGTAGGCTTCAAAATTACTACGTGTTTTCCTTTGTAACATTTTCAAGCGTGCATTATTCTGTTTTTCAAGCATTTCCTTACATTCTTCATCATACCAGCCATTCCTTACCGTTCTTGGTTTCTGTCCTAAAATATTATCCACTGCTTTATATATTTTTTGTTTAATATCTTCCCAGGAGGCTTCTACATGTTGATCCTCGGTGTTGGGTAGTAATTGTAGCAATTCTTCTATTTTGTTTCTGTATTCTTTAGCATTGGTTCCCTCCTTCAAATTTTCTACATTATACTTTATACTTCTTTGTGTACTTAATTTCCCAAGTACCGATATCTGTTGTCGATATTTAATTTTAATCATATAATGATCACTATCACAATCAGCACCTCTACAGGATTTCACATCTAGAATATCTGTAGCATGTCGAGAGTCAATCATCACATGATCACTCTGATTTGATGTAGTTTAATCTGGTGATCTCCATGTTTCTTTGTGAATTCTTTTATGCTGGAATAAAGTACTACTTATTGCCATAATCTTTGTTATAGCAAAATCAATCATTGTCCATCCATTATTGTTCGTTTCTTCATGTAGGCTATATTTTCCTACATTTGGAGCTAGACCTGATTCTTTACCCACCTTTGCATTAAAATTCCCCATCACAATTTTATATCACATTTGGTTACTTTCATATATATTCTTTCCAATGCAGAAAGATGACTTTTATGATAAAAGTCATCTTTCTGCATTTCATCTTTCTCCTCCGTTGGGGCATGGACATATATCATTGTTGTGTTGAAGAATACGCCTCTTATCCGTAAAGAACATATTCGGTTTGTTTCTGGGCTAAAACCCTTGATGAGATGTTTATATTTTTTATTTACTATGAATCCTGTTCCAATTGCCTCCTCTCTTTATTACCACTATAGCACACTATAAAATCCCCAGAACCAAAGATTTCACTTCTACTCCACCTAATTTCCTGAAATGCAGTTATGGCTATCCCATATCTATTTAAATCGTCCTTTAACCTGGCTACAGCTCCAGGCCTGTATAAACTTCGAACATTCCAGGCGGCTAACGTCATAACCTTATCCTGATTTCGTTTGCGTGGTCGTCTTCCTAGATCCGTCCTGCATGGTTTCTGAGAAGTTAAATTTTTGGGAATGGCATTAAGAAAGTGAAATCTATGTACCGATAAAATTGGGAGAATATTTGCCACCATTTGTTTCAGCGGTTTTTTTTCAGCTGCTGTCTAACAGGTTATTGTGTTGGACTGCTGTGAACATGACAGTGAAACATCAGGTTCATAAAATGTGGTGAATTTTTGACTAACTGAGGGACTGTTAGCTTTCGAAGAAGGAATTTGTTACAATTAATTATTTGTTTTCTTCGAAGTGGTTAAAGCCGTTGATACTGTATGGATCGATGAATTCCTTTACGAGCTAGGGATCCACATCTTCCCGTCCTATCTGGTTAAAACTCCCTATTCGTACCTCCGGGCCGGAAGTTCGAAACGTCCTTCCAGACTGCCACGTCATCTCGTCGTGGCATTCGGGCTGTGGTGGCACATGGTGGTATAATTACCTCTGTTTTTTTCAGTCTATGTTAATGACATTCCTTCATCTTCGTTCCACGTCGAGTTTGCCATCTACGCTGACGACGTGGACACCATAGCCAAAAGTCCCAAAAGCCGAAGCTGCTTGTCAGCTACCTGGAAGCATAACTCTGTAAAGTACAGGAAAGTACAGTTCAGACAGTAACGAGTTTAGCAGCGCTGCAAGGTATTTATACACTACATCCTAACAAGCCTGAAATCACATTTATACAGAAGGATCTCTCAGACACAAACTGAAAATGCGGGAGCACATTTCCATGCAAGTTATTTAGCTTCTATATGACACTTGAGCTAGACTCCGCTCACTCTTATGGAGAGTCAGAATCTATGAACTTTGTATTGACGCAGTTTTGGTTTACAATCGGTTCTTTCAAAGAGGCGCTTATATGCCGTGATTCATATGCAGGAATGGAGTCACTACAAAAGGCAGATGAATCCCAACCCTCTCCCCCCCAACAATAACAGCGACACAAAAATGCATTTATCTACTAATTAGTTGAAAGACCTTCCGAAAGATATATACTTCCAAAGGGTCCAATCCCACTGCGGGGTTCTAGGAATGACATGGCGGATTACTGGCACAGAAGGGTACAAAAATCAGCCATACATGTGCGTGTACACTAACATTTTACTCTGCCAAACTGAGAATAAAAATAAACATCCAAGTTGACTCTTTAAGATACTGTGCCACTGAAAGCCAACACAAAAGCCCACACAAAATGCTTGAGAACGGAAACATAGTTTCTGATTTCACAAGAGCAGATGCAGTAGCAACCTTTCGACTGACCACCAGCCACGGGTCTACAGCTGCTGTCAAATGACCAGGCCTCAGTGTGTGTCTTGTGCTCTGAAGGTAACTCCATAATGATCAATGATCTTTTTCTGGATTGTAGAGTTTTGGGGGTCTTGAAATACTAATAATTTAAAATTTAACCTGGAATGCTAGAAGCCAAATGAATTTCTCCAAGTGCCTGAGCATTAATTATTACTTCTCTCATCAGAAGCATAAGGCTGGCAGTTGATTGAGAAGAAATGATCAGTTTCTTAAAATTAATGGTACAAGCAGAAGTGTAGTGCCATTCAGCATAGATACATCCTCTTCCGTTATGTTGTGTTTACATCTGCAATGACGTACTTTAAACAAGCTAAAAATTTTATTCACATTTTAAAATTATGAAGTATTTCAGATGGTTTAGCAATTGATAGCCTTTGCTGTTGCTTCTTGTGCCCCTTCTTAAATTCAAGACAGTATCTAGCAGCACCTAGTTCGGTATAGGTGATCATAAGCCCATTTTTGACGCGTATAGCAAAAAAAGAGCTCCTTATTATAAGAGAAATGAACATGCGAGAGAAACACTGTGAGGAGAAACACTGGACCCGTGCAAGGAAAGTACTAGTTCATATATACGTACACGGTTAAACGTTTTGAGTACTCGTCATCTTCGTACGTCATTTCTACCCATACACAGTATGTCTACAGATTTCATAGAAGCATTTTATTGTACTAAGATAAAATAAACAATTTAATTAAAAATAACAAAATATTAATTTCCTTATGTGTATTAAGTCAGTATTTTACATTTTATTCAGAAGGTAATTGAGATAATTATGCTCTTAATTAGTGTCGAAAATATTCATAAATCTTTACACTGTCAACATCATTTATATATAATGTAATATTTAGAAGTTTTCTTTTGTTTTCCTTACATATGTTTAAGTTTTCTCCACTTGCTGTACACTTGGACTTATTATCATCTTCCGAAAGTCAGGCAACGCCGCAGTCTGCAATTCAATGGATAAGTAACAAAGTTGCAGCTAACTTTCTTTCTAATTTCTGCACACCAAAGTCTGTATATTTATTATTGTTCACACTTACACCACCAGATTTGTGTGTATTGTGTTTAAAAGAAGTGTCTGCTTTACCCATTATTTAGATCATAGCAAGTGTCTGTGTGTAATGATGTCATAGACGAAATGTTTCCGTGGTTACTGATATTGCCTACATAATTATTTTACATAATTTAAGCATAAACACCTTGCAAAGGATAACCACTTTCACATACTGGTGTGAAATGCATCATGTTGTAATTGTTCCACTGAAATGGCCGGGGTTAGAGAAATGATGTGCAAATGCGGATTTTACTTGTAAAAGGCAAAGTGATAGTAATATCTTCCATTTTCAAGACCTGTAGGCTTATAGGGGAGTTCAGATGGATCTCTCATAATTATTAACCTCTCTGCCAAGTGGAGGTGAGTGGTTAGGTCTATCCCAACTACTATATCCCTGACAAAACACTGAAGAGGTAACCGGGCTGTCCTCAGAACAGGTTAGGCTTTGGCAAGAGAGAACATTGTATTAAGACAGCAGGAAGTGGAAACGTGATTCCCCTCGCTCGTCCAGTCAGTAGCCCAGATATTCAGCGACCACGCAAATAAATGTGTGATTGCATTTTCATTATGTTTTAAGTGTTTTCTCTGTGCGTTTATCTGAAGTACATCACATAAAGATAGCATACAAGGTTAAACTTGACAATAAGCCTTGATAAATGTGTTTATCTGACAATAAGTTCTAGCTGAACAAAATTCCACATCGACACCTCAAGGTGGGCTGTCGTCTGTGAAACGGCATCTGTTACAGAAACATTACAATGTACAGTTTATTATTGTAATGTCAGTATGCTGTTCTAAAATTGAATGAAATCTGCTGTGCATAACGATTCTTTATTTTTTTAAATCGATTCAATCTAATATCGCTTTCAAAAAAATCACGAATTATGGGTCCTATGTACCCTTGTCCATGTTACCATCAAAGTAAAAGTGACGAGGAAAACTTGCAGGTTGGAAGAAATTTAAAAAATGCACATATTTTTTTTCAGAAAAATGGAAAATACAAGGAAATTTCAAGAGGGGACTAGTGGGAATTGACTGGTGTTAAGTGACTTGTAGAATTATTTGTGATTAGCCATCTACTACAAACTTACAAAAAGGGCTTTTAAGTGTAAGTTTGCTTGAAAATAAGCAGTTTAATCCAAGTTGAAAAGAGAATCTACACTTATTACACTGCAGGAAAAAAGATGTCCGAGAGTATTACACGGAGACCTTGAAATGGGAAACCCATTATTCTAAAGCTACCGGGAATATCAGCACATCTGAAAACGTCAAGACTCTAAACATGCATGAAGTTTTACACAAAAAACTCAGTCTGTATAGGAAGTAGACTCTGGCCTGGATACCAGCTGAATAGCCAGTGGAGGCAGATATTTTTGCTTTCTCTGCCACATCCAGACCACCTCTTTTTCGACCCCAGTCTCCTACCCAAAAGGTACAAGAAGTAAATTGACCAGGGTGTGAAGGTGGCCCATCACCTGAATGTAGTGCTGAATATTAATGAAACACTGTAGACGTAACTCCACTCACCCAAACGTTTTCATAGAAGTGTGTTGAAAAAAGAGTGGGAAATTTTTTTCCTTACAACTCACGATCATTTTAAAACAATTTTAATAATAAATCGAATTATTTAGAAGTTAAGTGCTTCGATCCTACACACTGATCATCATCATCATCATCATTAGCACCAGCATCGTAACTATCTTCACCATCATCAAACATTTAAAGAACAAAACTTTTTGCTTATTAACATTCAGATGTAATATAAAATTGTATTTAGACTGAGCTTGAAATGTTTTGGATGATAGTAAAAGTACAACGGGATGGCAAAAACCACAGGAAATTCTTAAGCACAACGGTTTGTAATAATGAAAGGAATAATTTAATCACAACGGAATGGCAATAAACAGAAAAATTTTAATCACTACGGGATGGCAATAACCAGATAAACGTTTTAATAACAACAGGATGGCAATAACTAAAGAAGTGTTTCACAACAACGGAATGGCAATAACCTAAGAAAAAGTTTAAGAATAACGGGTTGGCAATAACCAAAAGAAATGTTTCAGAACAACGGAATGACAATAACAAAGGAAAAATTTTAAACGCAACGACATGGCACTAACCAACACAAAATTTTGAACATAGTGGGACTGTAATAAATAGAAGAAAATTTTAAGAACTATGGGATGGCACAAAACAAAAGAAATGTTTAAGAACAACGGGAAGGCAATAAACAAAGGAGAAAGTTAAGCACAACAGGGTGACAATAAGTAAAATAAATTTTTAAGCATAAGGGGACGGAAATAATCAAAGAAAAATTTAAGCACAACGGGATGGTAATAACCAAAGGAAAATTTTAAGCACAACGAATTAGTAATAACTATAAGAAATTTTTAAGCACAACGGAGCGGAAATAACCAAAAGGAAAGTTGAAACAAAACGTCATGGCATTAAGCAAAAGAAAAGTTTAAACACAACACATAACGAAAAAAATTATGCACAACGTGTCGGACATAAACAAAAGAAAGATTAAGCACAACTGGTTGGCAATAGCCAAAGGAAAATTTTAAGCACCACGGGATGACAATAACCAAGGAAAATTTTAAGCTCTTCGGTTTGGCAATATTGATATTGATATATTTGTTAACTGCAATTGGGTTGTCACCCGGTGGCAGTACACATTTACACACAAACAATACATAGAACAATACAAAACAACA
>JGI24700J35501_10929820_pt1 | contig 10308 bp, 7 predicted proteins | sample TergutTh196P1_FD_35501 | JGI IMG/M metagenome (IMG submission 35501) | reverse complement strand
TGGAGGTGTAATTCTACTCATACTTAACCTTGGCTCTAGCTGTACGTGAGTGGTCAGTTTGACATCCTGGCCAATTTAACCCCAGAGAGAGAATCTGGAACCAATTGAATAGAAGGCTGGGAACTGAACAGCATTTCCTTGGTCATCCAGCTTACAGTCCAGTCACTATACTAACTGTGCCATCTTGGCTGCACTATTGTATTGAGGTTACCATATAAAGGGTGTCATATTATAAATTCAAGGGTACTCAACTGTGTAATCAAACTTTGAGTGTAATTTTACAACTGATACTTTTTTGTTATAACTTCAAATTTTTTGTTGTAGCTAAATTTGCTGTTTTGAACTCAAAAAGAAATGATATGTGCCATATTTTATCAGTACTCTCCAATGAAGGACTGAATATGTGGTTTGGATGGCCCTCTCTGTGTTACTGCTCAAAAATAACTTCAGCAGAAGTTGCTTCGTTTGCAACTGTTTATCAACACAGGAAATTAAAGATACATTGGGAGTGCTAACATTAATCTTACATTATATGTCTGCACAGCTGCCATAGACTTATTGTGGGTGGTAGGATTTGCAAAGTACAAAATGGAGTGGCCACTGCCATGAAGTTCATAAAAAGTTAAGTGAAAATCAAGTTTGTGTGAGAGCTAGTAAGGAGACAAACGTACACACACGTGCACATGCGTGTAGACATTTACATGATTATAATATAGTCAGGTCAGCTGAGAACAAGATGCCTTGGTTTTCAACAGTGCATTGGACTCAAAGCTGAAGAGCAGCACTAATAAAAATTACTTGTGTAGTCCTCAAGATAGGCTGATGGTAATATCCTGCAATGTAAAGCTGCTTAATACCTTCATTAACTGATAACAGCCAGTGTCAGTGATGTTGCTGATGCATGTTCACGTTGATTTCCCCCAGTGGATGCAGTATACATGGGCTTTTGAAATCTAGGCAGATATATAAGTTTTGCTTTTTATGAACTGCTTCACAGATGTGATAAACCATACTCCTTTATGTACTGTACTCATAATGCAGTGTTCCTCAGCCTATGGGTCATGATCCAAATGTGGGTGGCAACGCAATTCCAAATGGGTGACAAATCACTTTCAGTAATCTACTTAATACTAACTCACTGCTTTGATAAACTTAAAAAAAGCTTTTTATTTTTTTTTTGGTGGGGGAGGTAAATGTAATCACTTGTGTGACATTGTAGCAACATCGGCTTAACTGGCTTTCAGTGAAAAACGTCACAGACCATTGACTGTCAGGGTTTCCAGTGTCTCAGAGAAAAATTATTGGCTGAACCAAAGAGAATTGTCTTTTTTTTTAATTCGTGTTATCATATGGTTGGCCAACACTTTCTCAGTTTGAGGAACACTGCCAAACATGGAAATATTCCAATTGACAAGCTCATAAAGACTAAATGCAGATACAAGAGCTACAGGAGGAATCACAGTACTAAGCTCAGGCTCATGCAGAAGTATGAGTACGTAAATGCATATACATTTGTGTTCATTTCATTAAACCATTAAAATGTCATATTTGTTATTCCAATTCATGTTTTTTTTATTTTATACCCATCCTTATCTCTGTCTCCTAAGGTTGCCAGACAAAGCTATTGGCCTAATCTGGGTTGTGGTTCAAAAAGATTGAAAATGCTATCATAATTCTTTCCATTTAACAGAGATTTGCAGTTGTCGTTGTTTATGCAAGTTCGCTGGAATGCAGTTGACAAGCATTCTGCCACATCCAAGATCATGTTGACAGCAATGAAGTCTTTTGCAAGATCTTTCGTGGAACATTTATACATACAAAGCCTTGTCCAAGGCAATATTAGTGAACAGCAGGCAGTTGATGCCTGCAATAAAATTGTGCATATTCTGAAATGTGCCCCTCTTCTGCCCAGCACGCTTCCACAGGTGGGTGCTTACAGTAGTAAAGTCTGACTTATTTTCGGAGTGGTAAAGGAAGTGACTTGCTTGATTCTAATTGATGAATCTACCCTTGTGAATTATAATGTACTAATTATAATTTGTTACATTCACAGCTCCGAGTGTTACAAATCCCACTTGGTGAACACTGTTGTCGTGTGAAGTCTTTCAATGCAGAAGATCCCAATAGCTCCATAACTAGTTATTATCAGTCTGGACCCACTGACATCCAGAGTTTGTGTATTGTTGATCTTCTCATGGTAAGTTTACTCCAGCTGTAGGTGGCTGCTGTAATTATGAAATTTGAAAACTTATTTATTGTGGAACAGACATGTTATATATATGTGTGTGTGTGTGTGTGTGTATGAGAAGGGGAATCTGTTGCTAATGATCACCCAGCATACACTTGTAGGCATGTTCACATAATCGCAATATGCACCTGTCAGCTTTGTCAAGTTTGTCCTTCTGTCCGCACATTGCAGCTTGGCTCCCACAGTACCAATGTCTGTAAAATTTGTTATTGGGGTCTTTTCATGAAAATCTGTTATGAAAATCCAGATGTTGTTATATTCATACAAAAATATCAGGCACTGTACATTGCAATATGAGTATGCTGTGTTATTGTCAGTAACATAAATTTGTCATAAAAGCATTGTTGTGCAACACTTAATATGTTTATATTGTTGACAGTGACATAGAACTCAACAGTAGGTAGAGAAAGCAATGCTGCATTTGCCTTGCAACAGTGGGTAAACAGACATGCCACAGTGTTATGTTATGAGTACGTTGCTGATCTCATTCATGTATTCTCTCTAGTTATACTTATGTGGATAATATTTGTGGGAGCATTGCCTAGATAAATTCTAAAGTAATGGCTTCTATCCCTTTTGTAGACAGATATTAGAAGAATGTGGGAATCTGACAAAGATACATATATGTTGGCGTATGATAATATAAATCGACAGAGAATTTGGGATATGTTGAGAGCATACAAGTGAATGTTATACTTTGCGTGCAGGTTCAAGTCAAAATTTATCAGTTGTCTTATGGTACAAATGTAGCTCAAAATGAATTTATAAATATTATTCAGATTATTCAGTATGCAGAATATGTATTAAAATATGAGGGATAAATAATTGTACGCTCTGCGGTGTAATACATGAAGTGAATTAGCTTTCCAACAGTGAATTTTTAAGGTAACACAAAATGTAGATATAATCTATATCTGCAGTTTATTATTAACTATTTTACTGCATAGAGAATAGTTAATGATATACAAGAACAAAGAATTCTTGAATATGCAGCGTGATATATGTAACGTAATTGTCTTTGCAACACTGAGTAACATGTTTATGTCTACAAACAACCATTCGGATGCGGGAAAACACAAAGAATGTATTTGGAAAATATGTGTCCTGTTTTGGAATACACATATCTGTTGTAGTTCACATGCATTACCAGTCAGATGCAGTTGCCACCTTTTTATGATGCAAATATTGTAATGTGTGTATCTCATGTATCTGTCACCCTTTGAAACTAAAAATAATAATGGTTGAAAAACAGCACAGATTTTGTGAAATTGTGACATATGCACGGTGACTACAATTTTCATTGTGCTCTTATTGGACTAGTAACAGCATGAAGTTTAATATGTGATTCACAAACACTTAAGTGAAACATCCTGCCTTCAACTTTGGTGTTCCCAGAAGCTGTGTTATGTCATGACCTTAAAGACCACAGCCTGAACACTGATGTCAAACACTTTTACAAAATTCCAGCATTCTTGATACAGAAATACAGTTTTCTGAAAAGAACATACTTGCAGGTATAAAAAAAATAGTGTTTTAACAAATATAAAATTCAGGTATGTTGTAATTGTTATATATTTTATTTTATGATGTATATTAAGGGTTGCCTTTTTTTGAAGTCAAAATTACACTTGTTTCAAGATGCTGATGAGCGAACCATTGTTTGATGTTCTTCGCACAAAGGAGCAACTGGGCTACCAGGTGTATAATATTCTAAGAGATACTTATGGCATTCTTGGTTTCTCTGTCACTGTAACCTGCCGGGCTGAAAAGTACAGGTATATTAATCGTTATTGAAATACTGATCATACAGCTGCCTTATGTATGTATGTTCATTGCTGTAGTGTGCTGTATACCTTGTAATATCAAATTATGATGCAAAACATTAACAGTTTTGAGTCATTAGTGCTGAGATCGAGTGTAGCAACACATTGACTGCCATTGTGGGTATTTGTATATTTTGTGTCTCAGCGGCTGCTGTGATTTTGTAATATTCTGTGTGTCAGGTTTTTTTATTTAGACATACCATCTTTTTACTGTCAGAGCTACTGTTGTGAGTTAGAGTTCCCACACACTTTGCATACGGTTGGTACTCCCGTGCTGAGAGTATGACAGTGTATCAGACCATAAGATGTGACTGCCATGGAACAAGGGGAAGTGTCTGCAGCAGTCACAGGTGTCCTCCACAGCACTCAGCATGTTTATGCTGACGTGTGTCAGGTTTTTCAGAACTCCTTCACAAATTTCTTTACTGCCCAAAAGTATTATAATGACACAGTCTCTTTAGCAAGGTTACATGATTCCTGTTATGTGTAGAAATGTGAAATAGTGCAGGTTTTCGGAATGTGTTATGTTGGGAATAATATTTTTGATTCTAAACTGTGTCTTTGAAACCTCTTAGCATATAACTGACAAAATAAATAATGATGTTGGCATGTTATGAGTAGTTAGGTGATAAACTCTCCCTAATGATATCTGACATGGTGGAACTGAACAGTTTGAAGCCCATAAATTCTTCTTATGTAGGGCTGACTTCAGGGTAGCATAGTTGGTATAGTGACTGGCAATGGACTGTACATTCCAGGGATCAATTCCCAGTGGGGGCAAGATATTTCACACCCATGCAGACTGGCCCTGGGGCCCACCCACCCTCCTGTGTAATGGGTACCAGATCTCCTTTCCAGGGTTGAAATTTCTGGGGTGTAGTGTTGTCAGCCCACCCCATCTAGTGCCAAGTTATAAGAAAGTGTAGAGTCATACATTTACTCCCCTCTGAGCCTTCATGGCCTGTTCCAAGAAGAACTTGAAGGTCTGACTGCATGTTCGGTGGTACAAAGTTCTAGCTCATTGAAATGGATTAGGAAACCATGCCAAAACAGTGCTTGTCTAAGTCAAATAAACCCCCAACTGGTACACTGTTGTTCCTGTCTGCTGTAAGGTGTGCTAGCTAGCAAATGTATCTCCAGAAATTACATAGTCCTTTATTCTTGTGAATTAAGTGGTACGGTGTGGAATATACTAAAACATTTGAAATTATGAAAGCTGTTACTGGATATATAATTAATTTTGTTATACGGGATTTGCTAATTATCTGTTCTATGGACCTTGAAGGTTGTGCCAGGCCTGCGCAGCAATATGGCTTGGTCCATCAAGAGAGTTAGAAGGAAGCTGTAATTCTTAACTACTGTTTTTGTGAATGCAGTATTAACTGTAGGTACTTCCTTCTTTAATTTAACTGATTTTTGTTCAAGACAATGTAGTATGTTTTTATTTAGGTTCACTTTTTGGATTCATTTTTGTATGTTGATCCCAAGTACTTGTTTGATAATAATTCAGTAATTAATATCACACACATACAGGAAACCCTTATTGTGCACAGACGTTACATGCCTGAAAAATTTGCAAATGGTCAAACCATGATGCACAAGTTTTAAGATGATATTGGAAGAACTGGGCCAGGGAAACCAAAATCTCATTAATCGTTAATTAACATGAAAGCAGTAGTATTGGTGTTTATTGGAATAATGTGAATGGACCTGGCTGAAAGTTTTTACAGTAATCACACAACATAGAGTGCATGGCAAAGGGGGAGACTGAAGATTTAAACAAGAAAGAGGTGATCTTTGATAACTTTTCCATCTTCCACATGTTCCTGTGCACCTTCTTGTACGGTGCCATAAGTCTTCATCTCATGCTGAAATTCCAGGCACCTGTCCATGAAATGGTCGATGTTAAAAGAATGTTAGACCTCAAATTAAATTACCGACTAAGTTGTCCACTATCTTGAGACCTCTTCTCTTCACCTTGTGCTGTCTTATTGGCTTTTTAAAATTCCCAGGCCCAATGTAGAGTTTGTATAACCACGACCTCTATCACCACATCTCACTGACTGACAGACATGTATGTGCGTCATCTTCCAGGCATGCACACAAAAGCTCTTTCTGTCTTTCTGGCACATCTTCCAGCTGTGCACACAAGGCTCCTTCTGTCTTTTCAAGGGGGATGCCTTGATGAGTTATGCAAGAAATTTTGAGGTGAAAACTGATCCTAGGTGACAGGCGGATGTGGTCTTCACATAGGCATTCTTCTATTTCTTCTATAAAGAGTACCGAAAAATGAACACCAAAGACCACAGAACTGGACACAAACTGTCTAATAGTCCACATTAAAGCAGTAAAGTTGTCTGCCATTGATTATTGACTGTGGTGTAGTGTGACCATCAAGGAACAAGTGATGTTTGTGAAGTACTTGCAACACATTAAATGGGAAACTTTTACATATAAATCCAAAGAAAATTAGCCCTTAAAGGAGGAAAACTTTTTACCCAAGAACTTTTATGTAGGAAAATTTAACAGTATTCTTGTAGGAGCTTTGGTGGGCTTCTTAAGAAATCACACTTACTATGTGAGAAAACTTTGTATACAGAAATTTCTTATCCAGGTAATACACTCTGTGAAAGGTAGCTGTTCTTATATGCAGACATAAGGAGGAAGTGACATTGTTAATGCAATGATTTGTGTATTTGGTAGTTATCTGAAAAGTGTCTTTCATATTAAGCTTTAGAGTCTTGGTGCATTATGGGTGTGAATTGAAGGAAGCCTCAAAATGGTCATTACAGTACTGATAATGCTCTGAATTTTATACTATATATGAATGGCAAAAACCTGCTAATTGTTTGATTCATAAGTTATGTGAGATAAATTAAAACAAGTTTTTATTCCTCTAAAAATGACCTTTCGCATGTATTTGTCAGAACATGAGTCACATTTTTATTACTATTATGATATTTTGTCTTAAATCCCTTAAACATGTAGATGCTGAAGTTTGTTATTAAAAGTGTCGAACTTGAGCATTTTTATGCAGAAGAGATCATCTATCAGGTCAGCCGTGAGCTTGGTGATCAGTACCTAATGGCCCAAAGGTGTCTGAATGTTCCTGAAGGAGACTGAAGTGCACAAAGTGCAATGTTCTTACACCACTCCAATGTAGAATATCTCTGTTTGGCCACCCAGCCTTTATATATTACAAGAAAATACATATTGCAGAATGGAATGCACACTTAAATGATTACTTTGTGAATTGAAGTATAGAATGTAATTTTACCTTTTTTTTCCCCTTTGTTGTATGGTGGAAAATTTGAGACATTAGCACAGGTATTGACCTATTCTTCTGTTCACATCAGTCATTTTTAATATAAGCATTTATCTCATTTCTTTGTGGCATTTATTGGCATTTATTTTCTTTGTTACAAGTGCGGAGTACATTGATGCACGTATTGAAGCATTCCTTAAAAAATTTTCTAATATGCTGGAGAAGATGGAAAAGAAGGAAATGGAGGAAGTGCGCAGTTCTCTTATCAGACTGAAACAGCTTTCAGATGTCCATCTAAAGGAAGAAGTCTCTCGGAACTGGGGTGAAATAACAACTGGTGACTACCTGTTTGACAGACTGGAGAGACAGGCAAGTTATTTAGAGGTAGAGCCAAAGCTGTGCAAGTGTAGTTTCACTTGAATAGCGGCCACTTTTTAAGCTTGTACACAACCCTGCAGAGCAGTTACTGAAATGGCGTGGTTTATTTGAATGCATGAAATTACTGAGAACCAGTGAATCAATTTTTATGTGATTTCATGTCAAGAACTTTTATTACATGTGTTTTTGTTAGGGATCCCATTCTCCCAGTTTTCGCAAGACAGTACCATTTTTGTGGGTTTTGAAAGCTTCTGTCCTGCTTGGCCACAAAATTCAGTACAGGATGCCACATGTACTGGGTTTGCCAAAAGACTGAAAGCTTTTAGAAAAAAATCCCTTCTTGAAGTAAATATCAGTAAGTTGCCAGAGTCAGCAGTAGTGAAAGAGGAAAAACATCTGCTGGGGTAAGACGGTCATCAAACAGCCACTAACAGAAAGGGGTAGGAGAGGCAGAGGAAAGTGTGTACAAGGTGGGCAAGAAGTCATCTTACACCCACACGGTACACACCCAAAATCAATTTAAGTTTACACAACACAACGGTTGCTGTTTCCATTCAACGTTCCCCAGTGGAGTCGATGCAGGAATGATTATCAGAGCTTTGTATGCCATGGTCAACAATGTGAGACCACGTGAAGAGAGACTTGAAAGTGAGGCCGAATCGGCCAGAATTTTTTTGAATGAACTGTTGGATGCCGACATGGATCAGCGCTGTTACTCATGCCATATCCTGTTCAAAGGTTCTTTTCAGTGATGAATGTGACATCTGTAGCAGAGACAGCAACATAAATCTGGTGTTCTGGTCAAAGTAGAATTCCCATTTCATGCAATAGCTGGAACACTATGCACCACATATGATGATATGGGTGGGTATGATATTAGATTATCTATCTGGACCTTACTTTTTTGATGGACTCTTGAACACAGCATCTTATGTGGCAATTTTAGAGACATGGCTTAGAGACACAGGACTCACGTGATGGGGCACATGCACACTGCATTCTCTCTGTACGCGATATTTTGAACGAACATTTTGCAGGCTGCAGGATTGACTGTGTTTCACGGACTTATCTGGCACCATTAACATGGCCACCACATGGTCGTAATGTTACCACACTGAAAAACTCCATATCGAGTAGTATGATTGGGAGAGTGGTTGCATATCACTGCATCACAAACAAGGAGTTGTGCAGAGTTGTGGAAGACTCCTTTCACCCCACTACTCCACAAGTGCTCTGACAAATATAGAGGACATGGAGGTGCATCTGCTTGCATGTCCAGCATGAAGGTGCATGAATGGATTCACTAGACATGTAACCAAGAAGTGTGTTGCTTGATGTATGGTGACTTCTTGCCCAGACTGTAGATTATATTAGAAGAGTCTTGATTGAGACTGTGGAAGATGAAGAGTGGAAATGGAAAAAGGATCAGTAAGTGAATTGAGTGACTCAGTTTGAGTATCATCATTATATGTTTTAATCTGTAATAATTTGTTTGTAATTTTATAATATTGATGTACTACTCTGCTTTTTTCATTGTGTGATGAGTTAAAAATATTGTCTTCTACCCAACCCATCAAAATTTTAGTCAGTGTCCCTGTGTTTGTGTGTGTGTGTGTGTGTGTGTGTGTGGAGGAAGGTGGGGGAGGAGGCCATGTGCTTGTGATTTTTTAGTTGGACTCCCCAGTTTCCATGCATATCTCCAGCATAATCTTAAATACCATTCAAAGCACATTACGTTTTCAACACAAGTTGTAGCATTTTGGTAATTAAAAAGGAATTGTTAACAATATGAATACAGTATTTCCAAACTTTATATCCAGTAACGTCTTCCAGCACATGCAAGGATTACCAAGCAGTTGGCATTGATTTCTGAAAATAAGTGAAAATTTTCAGACTCTCTTGTTCTCATTATACGTCACTTAGAAACCCTTGTGCTGAATGCATCTGTTAAATGTATCCCTTTTGCAATCAAATTATTTCTAATACCTGAATTCAATTATAAAGTGTCTGTTATTTGGGAACATGAAAAAGCATACAGGACAAGAAAAGTGTGACAGAACTATTTATATACAATGTTTTGTGTTAAAGTTACCACATTGAGTACACTTCTTTCTCCAAACTTGATAAACATAACTGCAAATGTTGAAGTTAAAAATTCACATGCCAGTTATTGTATGAGTTTACAGTTTTGGGTAAGAGATATCTATAAAGCAAAGCTGCATTCTTTTATTTCAGTTTCTTCCATGCTTTTGTTCCTTTCTAACTATCTCTTATTAATTTTAAAGGTGATATGCTTAGAAGAAGTTACAATGCCAGAAATAAAGAAGTGGTACAATGACCATGTGTTATGTGGCAATAAGAGTAACTTGCGGAAACTGTCAGTTCAGGTAGGTAACCATGGACATATGTGGGGCTACCCAAAAATTCAGGGAATTTGACCATAAAAAATAAGTTTCTTACCGTAACTCCTAGTTTTCACCGTCTCCTTCAAAATAGCCCCCTTGGGCATGTATACAGCGATCCCAGCATGTTTCCCATGATTTCATGCATCCCTGGAAGTTCTCAAATGTGAGTGTGTCGATAACCTCTTGCAT
>JGI24700J35501_10929822_pt1 | contig 10309 bp, 12 predicted proteins | sample TergutTh196P1_FD_35501 | JGI IMG/M metagenome (IMG submission 35501) | reverse complement strand
GGGGGGGGAATAAGGTAATACCCCGTATATCATCATGCTTAAATAATAGCCCGGAATGTCCCGTTCTGTCAAGCGTCTGTCAAGCCTTTTTGGGGAAATTCGCCCGGTTTTTCTGTTTTTTTTCATTATTTGGGGATGTTTTGGAGGAAAATTGTTAGACAAAACATGGTTTTTGATTAAAAATTAGACGGCCGCTATAGTCATTACACCTCATGTTTACATTTCAGCCCTGCATTCGTGCAATATTTCCACAATTTCCTGCGTGGTAACACCCAGTTTTATCCGGGGAACATTTTCAAAAGGCGATGTCCTTTCGTGTTTTATCGGAAGCAGTCTGTAACTGTTTCCATCGTTGTTGTGTAAATCCGCTGTTTCAGCTACAACGGTAACATTTTTATCTTCCTTCATTATTCCTTTGTGCCTTCGTATGAGCATATAAACAGCCGCTTTGTGCGCTGCCCTTACCGCAAAACCACTTCCGTTCTGCCTGTGCCGCCAAGTTCCGGGCGGGAAAAATAATAGTCGGCGACGGCGGCATCGTTTTTTAAGTAATCGTGCACGCCTTTTTGCAAAATGCCGTTCCCCTTGCCGTGCACCACGGCAAAGGTTTTTAAGCCGTTCATCGCCGCCGCTTCAATTTGGCGGCGCAAGGCTTCTGTCGCTTCGTCCAATCGCAGCCCCAAAAGTTTTAGCTCAAGCACGGCGAGGTTGCTCGACGATTCAAATTCGCAGTCCCAACTTGCGGCGGCCGCTTGGCGGGCGGCAGGGCTGGCCGGCTTGAGTTTTTTTTCCGACAGGCTGATTTTTAGACTGCCGGTTTCAACAAGCCAGAAATCCCCGCCGGAGCCTTTTTTGTCATGGCGCAAAATTCTGCCGCGCTGTTTTGCCGCACCAACAAACACTTCCATGCCGGGGGCAAAGCCGGAAAAATTGGCGGGTGCGCCCTCTTCGCTGTTTTCCTGCTCGGCAAGAAGCGCCCCTTCAATCAAAGCTTCCTCTTCTTCCAGCGCGGCTTTTTCTTCGTCGGCGTTACGCGCAAGATCGTTCAAAAATTCCTTTACCGCACGGGTTTTCTCCCTGTCAAGATTCCCCTCTTTTACTTCCCGCACAAGATTTTCCAGCGTCTTGCGGCTTTCGTACAAAAGCTGTTCGAGTTTCCCGGCACCTTCCCGTTTAAGCTCCGCCTCTTTTTGCCGCAAACGCAATTCGCGTAAATCGGCCTTTCGCCTAAGCTCGCGCAGGCTGGCATCTTCGGTTTTTATTTTGCTTTCCAATGCTTCCGCCAAAAGATGTTTTTCCCTAAGCCCCTTTATAAGTTGCGACACGTCGGCCTTTTCTTCGACAAGATAGTTTCGCGCTTTTTCTACGATTATTTTTGCAAGACCGTTCTTTGCCGCAATGTCAAGCGCATGGCTTTCGCCGGGAATGCCGCTTAGAACTTTGTATGTTGGCGAAAGCGTTTGCGAGTCGAACTCCACCGACGCGTTTTCCACGCCCTGCCTTGTGTAGCCGTAATTTTTCAGAATCCCGTGATGCGTCGTAATAATTACCTGCGGCCTTTTTTCGATTAGGTGATCCAACACCGCCATTGCGATAGCCCCGCCTTCCTGCGGGTCGGTTCCGCTGCCAAGCTCGTCAAGAAGGACAAGCGATTTTTCCGTTGCCATATTGATAATAGAGGCAATGTTGCTGATGTGCGCCGAAAAAGTAGAAAGCGATTGCTCTATCGATTGGCTGTCGCCGATGTCGGCATACACGCAGTCGAACACCGGGAGAAAACTGCCTTCGGCGGCGGGCAGGGCTATGCCGCTTTGGTTCATCGCGGCAAAAAGCCCCAGGGTTTTTAGCGTAACGGTTTTTCCCCCGGTGTTAGGCCCTGTGATAATCAAGACCCTTGTGCCGTCGTTCATAGAAACGTCAATGGGAACTGCGTTTTTTATCATGGGGTGGCGCGCTTGTTTTATGACGATGTTTTTTACATCGCCGCTGTTTGCAAAATGGCCTTTTGTGTTTAGCGAATAAAACGCCTTCGAGCGCAACACCTCCAGTTCGATTATTGTTAGGTGATATTTTTCAAGATTGTGCGCCGTGTTATATTCACCAATGCGGGCTGTAAGTTCGCGCATAATTTTGCGAATTTCGGCATCCAAGTTGCGTTTTTCCACGATAATTTCGTTGTTTTTTTCTACGGCTTCCAGCGGCTCCACAAAAATTGTCTGCCCGCTGGACGACACCTCGTGGACTATCCCCCGGATGCGCCCTCGGAAGTTGGCCTTGACAGCAAGCACCGTGCGGCCGTCCCGCAAAGACGGCATTGGCGACTGAAGCATCCGCCGGGTTTCCTCGTCGGATGTATATCGGGCGACGGCGGCTTCCAGCTCCCGCCCAAGGCTTTTTATCCGCCTTTTGATTGCGCGTAACGGAGGAAGGTCTCGCATTTTTCCCTCTCTGTCGATAACCTTAAAGATTTCAACCGCTACGGGAAGGCACACCGGCAGGTGGCTTAAAAAGGGGTACTTGCCGCCGGTGTCCGCCGGCTCGCCAGTATCGCCTTCGCTTGTTAGCCATTTTACCAATTCTTCGGCTCTTTCGATAAAAAGGCCGATTGCGAAAACTTCGTCCAGTTCAAGAACCGCGCCTTCCACCCGGAGTTTTGGCAACAGGGAACCTACGCTGGGCAGCCAATTGCGCGGCATATTGTCGCTTGCCGACATTCGCGCAAGAATGTTAAAAACCGTGCTTTTTAACGCCGACACTTTGCCGGCATCGCCCAGGGGTCTTTCGCCGCGTATAATTTCTGCGGCTTCGTCGCTTAACGCGCAAGAAGCGACTCTTTCCATGACAAAAGCATATTCCAAAAGCCCTAGTGTTTTTTCCGCTACCTTACCGGTTTCGCGTGATGTGTCATCAATCTGCATTTGTTTTACCTGCGGCTACTGCCGACAATTCATCGTGAATGCGCAAAAAGCTGTCATACCTGTCCGGGTGAATGTCGCCCGTATTAACAGCCTCGATAATTTTGCACCCGGCTTCGCTCCTGTGGGAGCAGGAAAGCCCGAAGCCGCACTTGCCGGAAAAAGGCTCGAACTCCCTCATGTGGTGGACTATGTCGGCAACGCCGACACCGTCGGGGACAAACCGGCGCAATCCCGGCGTGTCAATAATTCGGATTGGCGGTGCCGGGTTTTCTTCGGTTATTTCTATCATAAAAGACATCGTTGTTGTGTGGTTTCCCCGTTTGTATTTTTCGTTCAGCTTGCCTGTTTTTATACGCGCCTGCGGGTCAAGCGCGTTTATAAGGCTGGATTTTCCAACACCCGACTGGCCTGTTAAAACGGATGTTTTCCCGGCAAGAAGGGCTTTCAACTGCTCCAGCCCCTGGCCTGTTTTGGCGGAAATGTGCATCACCTTGTACCCGATCCGGACAAAATCGTTTAGCCGCGCATCTACATCAATGTTATCGATTATGCGCCCCGGCGCAAGAACGGCAAGGTCGGATTTATTGCAAACAATCACAGCTTCTATTCCGGCTATGTCCGCTTGCAACAAAATTCTGTCAATAAAACGCGGCCTGAAAGGTGGAAAATCCGCAGTCGTTATGCAAATTATTTGATCGACATTTGCGGCTAACAGTTGGCTTGTCCTTCCCTTTTGGTTAAACCGGCTGAATTTGTTGCGTCTTTCTTGCAGGCCAAGAATCAAGCCGGTGTCAGCGTTATGCGTTTTTTCGATTGTTACCCAGTCGCCGGGCGCAATGGGGTTGTACACGTCTTGCGCGTTTTTTAACACCTTGCCTTTTATGCGGCAAACAATTTCCTGCGATACAGTTTCCCCCGCCGTTTCCCCCGCCGCCGGCCGAACTGTAAAAAGGTTATGCGAACCGCTGGTTACAAGCCCCTTCAAAGTGTTTTCCCGGTTCAAGTCTTGCCGAAAATGGACACGGCGTAGCCCATGTAATCCGCCCAGCCTTGCCACAGCGAATCGGCTTCTTCCGTCCCCGTTATCAGAAACTGTGCCGGTTTTTTACCGGCAGCGCCGCCCGCTCTCAGCTTGCCTCCGTCTTTGTCCAGCAGGGCTTCCGCAGTTTGCGTAACGCTCTCCACAGAATCGAAAACTTTTATGTCGGGGGCGGCTTGTTTTACAAATTGTTCTTTTAGGAACAAAAAATGTGTGCATCCAAGCACGATGCCGTCCACGCCCTCTGCTCGGAAACGCTCCGTATACTTTGTCGCAAAATCATTTTTCTCTTCTTCGCTTGCCGAAAGAAAACGATTGTTGACAAAATCGACAAGGTCTGCGGCGGCTATGCCCGTAACATGGCAACTGTCGCCTGCCAACCGGGCGGTAAAGGGGTCGGCAATGGTGCGCTCCGTAGCGATTACGCCAATTCTTCCCGCTTTGCTTTCCCGCGCCGCAGGTTTTACCTCTGGTATTGTTCCGACAAAGGGAAGGCCGGGAAAGCGCCGGACTAGCTCGTCCATTGCAGAGATTGTGGCTGTGTTGCAGGCCAACACGATGATTTTCGGGTTAAAGTCCGCGACAAGTTTTCCCACGAGGCCTGACAAAATTTCGACTAGCTCTTTTTGCTGTCGCGGCCCGTAAGGAAAGTTAAGTCTGTCCGCAAGGTAATGGACGCTTTCATTCGGGTTGCGCTTGGCAAAGTTCAAGCAGTAGGGGATTCCGCCTATCCCAGAGTCCATGTAAATTATCGGCCGGCTGTCCATCAAGTTACCTCCTTGTAAGCTGCGCTGGCTGCAACCTGCCCCGGCAGGCTACTTGAAAAGGTCGTCGAAAGCTGTCTTGGCATCGGCGGCTTTCGAGGCTGCCGTTTCCCGCTCTCCGTTTTTGCCGCGCTGTTTTTTCTCCAGCGAAAACCAGTCGCAAAAGTTTGCCCTTTCTTTGTCCGGCACAGGTTCGGCGTTTGTTTCGGAACAGTCGCCCCGGCTGCCGGGCAGGAAAAAACGGCAATTTTTACAAACCCGCAAGTCCTTGCCGCAATTTTTGCAAAGCAAGGAACGCCCGATAATCCCTTCCGCCGTTACAGGCAATCCGCAATTCCAGCACATTCTTCTATTGTAACCCAAGCTGCCGGAACTGTCAACAATTCGAATTGCCTTGAAAGAATTTGGCTGTCTTTGTAAGTTTCATAAAACTGCCGTCGGCGCAAGATTACCTGCCGGCGTTCCCGGCGCGGGCTTTTGAGCGCCAGTTTGTAACAAAGCCAGAAAAAAGAACCGCGCCCAGAATAAAGCCGCCGCCGGCAATCACGATGGGCGTGGGCATTAGGCCGAGCACGAGCATAACCCAGATCGGGTTTAGTACCGGCTCAATCGAGGCGGTAAGCATGGATTGAACCGCCGTTACACGCTTAACACCGTAAACGAACAGCGCCGAAGGAAGCCCCACCTGAAGCGTGCCCATGTATACGACGCTCAACACGCTCAATGTCGTAAATTGCGGCGGGCTTATAAAAAAGAAGGGAATCGAAAAAAGTAGCGTAAAAATGTGCGCCCCAATCATCACGTCAAGCGGGCTTGCGTCCCGGCGTTTGCGCAACACGATAGAGTTCATCGCAAAAACAACGCCGGAAGCCAAACCAAGAAGATTGCCGATAAAAGCCCCGCCGCCAAGCCCGTCGGACAAAATCATGAACATCCCCGGCGTTATAATGATAAGAGCCACCCAGTTTTCCCAAAAAGGCCTTTCCTTTACGAGTACCCAGCCCAAAAGAGCCGCCCAGATTGGCGCGGTAAATTGCAGCAAAATAGCGTTGGCCGGCGATGTAAGCTGGTTTGCAAAAACAAAAGTGATCATTGTCGCGCTGTAAAAAACACCGCCGGTAATAGACGAAAAAAGCTTGATCGGCTCCTGCTTTACGTTCAAGTAACGGCGCAAGGGAAAGAGTACTATTATGGAAAGAAAACTGCGACTGCCCGCAATCACCGGCGCACTCCAGTCGATAAACTGAATGAAAAGCCCGCTCGTGCTCCAGAAAACGGCGCAGAGCAAAATCGCCCCCTGCGCCATAAACGGATGTTCTTTTAACTCTGCCATACTTTTCATAACTTCCCCTTGGCTAGGCTATCTTAGCCTGAATGTTACAGGATAGCGAAAACGCACCGGCACGGGAACCCCGTCGGCCACGGCCGGCTCCCCCGTTCTGCCGTAAAACGCGCTGACGGCGGCCGCCCCGAAACCGCGATTCGCCGGGGCTTCCTGCAAGATGCTTACTTGCCGGACGACCCCGCCGCGATCGACAAAAAGCTCAAGGATTACCCGCCCTTCGATGCCTGCCCGGCGGGCGACTTCCGGGTAGACCAAATCTTCGGCAATGCTCCGCTGGTCGAAACGCGGCGGCTGGGAAACCATGTGCACGGGAAGAAACTGCTCGCCGGGCGATCCGCCGCCTGTCTCTTGCGGGGCGGCCGCCGCCACCGCCGGTATTGCGGCCGCAACTTCCTGCACCGGCAGAACATCCGCTTCGATAATCGTCTCTGCGACGGCTGTTTCGGCGACAGCAATCTCGGCGGCCGCCGGGGGAGCCTGCGGTGTTTGTACCGGTGGCGGCGGTGCAGGCGGCGCGATTTGCGGCGCGATCTGCGGAGCTGGCGCAATCTGCGGTGCCGGCGGGCTTTCGACTATGCTTGTAAGCCGCATGACCCTTGCCTGCTCCGGCACTTCTGCCGTCGCGCCGCCGCCGACATTGACGGCAAGAGAAAAAATCGCAACAATGTGCAGGCCGGCGACTGCCAAAAAAACAGCCGGCCTTAAAATTCTTTCATTCAACATTTTGCACCACAAAACTTACCGCGCCGTACTGAAGAAGCTGCAAAATCTCCAATACCGCGCTTATATATATGTACGGAGTGTACCGATCCGCTATTATATGAACACGGGTGTCGGGAGCCTCGATGTAAAGATCGATTATCCTTTCTTCCAGTGCCGCAATGCTCGCGGGGAAGCCGTCCAAGTGCAACGCCCCGCCTCTGTCCACCCACACTTCAAGGTTGCGCTCCGCATCCGTTGCAAGAGCCGCCCGCGCCTGCGGAAAAGCTATCTCAATCTCCCGGCGATAATTTATCATCGCTACAAGCATTATAAAGATTAACAGCAAAAATGCAATATCGGACATGGAGTTCATCGGGATCAAAAAGGGCTTTTTTTCCTTGCGCGACAGCTTCACGGTTGCGCCCCCCCTGCCGCCGGCATAATGGAAAAAGAGAAGGTTTCGATGTCAAGTTCCTGCGCCAGTTCCACAAAAGACACGACGTTTTGCCATTGCGCCTGCGGGTCTATGTTGAGCACTACGGCCAAGTTTGGGTTGCCGCTGCGGGCGTTTTCGATCAGGCTTGCCGCAAGGGGCATCTCTATGACCGCCTCCCCGTAGATGATGTTGCCCGCGCCGTCAAGCTCGAAGCGCAAAAGGTCTTCGCGCAAGACGACGATCGCGGAATCTCTTGCGGGGAGGTCAACGAGAAAGCCCAGATTCACGTTGAAGTCGGATATGACAAGAAAATAGATGATGAGCAGAAAAGCAAGGTCGCTTGCGGCTCCCGAATCGCTGAATGCCGGGGCGGCTTTACGTTTAATCCTCACATTTTGCCCTTTTTTATTTTTTGCGACTGGCTGGCAAGCTGGGCGATTAAGTTCGAACAGTTTGATTCAACATTGGCGACGAATTTGTTGACAATGTGGGAAAAGATCGAATGAAAGATCATGGCGACTATGGCGATTGCAAGCCCGAAGACGGTGGTTACGAGGGCTTCGTAGATGCCGGAGGCGACGATTTGGGCGTTCACGTCGTCGGCCTCGGCGATTGCACGGAACGCGCCGATCATGCCGGTTACGGTTCCCAAGAAGCCGGTAAGGGGGGAGATTGTGCCGATTGCGGTTAGAAAGTTAAAGCCGCTTTCCAGCGAGTAGACGCATTTCATGGCTTCGGCTTCGGAGGCCATTTCCGCGCGGTTTTCCGAAAAGTTCGGCCCCGGGCTTGATCGTTTCAATAGTGCCAGAAAGATGCCTGCGCCCATGCGTCTTTTGCTTTGTTCTGACAGAAACTGCGCGGCATCTTTGTATTTTCCCTTTTTGGCAAAGTCCGAAACTTTTAAGGCCAAATCATCGACGCGCAAGTCGTGGTATAAAAGATAGATGATCCGCTCGATTGAAATTGCAACTGCCGCTATGGAAAAAAACAAGAGAGGCCACATTACGATGCCTCCCATGTGGAAAAGCTCTAAAAGAGTAAATGGCACGGCTTCCATGTTATACACCCCACGCAAAAAAACAACATACCCCGCACTTTAGCGGGGTTGTGGCTTGAATTTAACACAAAAATCGCAGATTGGCAAGGGGGCGCAGAAGCAACTTGGTCTAGGCGGCCGGCAAGCTTTCCGGCGGCCCCCCGCCCCCTAGCGCAGACGGCGCCGGCTACCGCAGGCGGAAGCCAAGCCCTATCGTTATGTCAAAGCCGTGTCCCAAGTAGGAGCTGTCGTAAGTTATCATCGCCCATTGTAAGTTGCCTCCGGGGATAAAATAGTCATGGGGGCTGTCGTTTACCATATTGTTTTCCCAGCGGCTTCGCAAACGCAGGCCGTAAGTAAAACTACTGCGCAGGAATACAGCTTGGCTAAGATTAAAGTCTATGCCGCCGCCAATGCGGAACCACAAGGCGCTTGCGTGCAGGGGGTTAAATGGATTAATAAGACTCTCCGAAAGCGGGTTCAACGGGACGCTGTTGGTAAGCATTAAGCGGTAAGCAAGGCCGCCAAGAGGAAAGACCGTTATCCTGTCGGAAAGCTCTACAGGGAACTTGCCCAAAAGCCCAAATTCCAGCCATGTCAGAGTGGAGCTAAGGCGATGAGTCACAGGATACATAGGCCCTGTCGTGCGTTCAGATGACGTGCCTTGAAAATAGCCGACGGAAAACTGGACAAAGCGGGCATCCAGAAAAATTGAGCTGCCCCGCCCGGAATAAGGGCCGTGGGAGTAAATCGCCTCGCCCAAGCGTCTGGGGTCTCCGTCCGCCTCGGTTATTCTGCCGGAGACCCCGCCGCCTAAATCGCCGCTTATCGAAGCGCTAAAACCGAAGCTAAGAGGCAACTGCGCGCCCGTTTGTGCGAATGCGCCGGCCGCCGGCAGAGCCGCCGCGAAAAATAACAGAAAAAGTTTTTTTGCCATAAATGTCTCCTTGTTTGTGCTTGGGGTTAATAATCCTGCCGCGTCCAATGCGCGCCTCAAGGCCGCACTAGGCGGAAGCCATGAAGACCATACGCAGCCCACGGATAAAGGTGGAGGCGGCTCGCCGAGCGGGAAAGACTGGCAGAAGACAACCAGGTACCGCCTCGGAGCACGCGTCGCGTTCCCTCAGCCGGGCCTGTAGGATCGGTTTGCGCTTGGGTCGGGTAAGCTCCGTACCAGTCCCATACCCACTCGAGCGCGTTGCCGTGGATGTCGTACAAGCCCAAAGGGTTCGGATCTTTCAAGCGAACCTCCCGTACCCCCTCGCCGCCGCCTCTAAAGCCGAACCAAGCGATACGGTCAATGCTTTCCGTGTTATTCCAGTCCTGCTCCCCGTTGCTGAAGGCCGTGGTTGTCCCCGCGCGGGCGGCCGCTTCCCACTGCGCCTCGGTAGGCAGGCGGTAGCCGGTGGAGCCGGGCACGATCTGAACCGCGTTCCACATTGCAAGGAGGTCGGGGACGACGGAGCCAGTGAAAGTCCATCTCGGCACTGGCCCCCAATCGTCGGGGTCAGTGCTACCGTTTATCATGTACGCGGGGGTAAAGCCTTCCCTTTCGCTAAGCCGGTTGGCGAAAACCAATACGTCAAACCAGTTTACGGCCACTACAGGCCGCCTACCCGGCGCGTCCCCTCCTAGAGGGGGGAACGATGGAGTGGCGCTGCCCATTACCGCGTACCACTGCGCGATAGTTACCGGGGTTTCGCTTATCCAAAAGTCTTGGCTTATGGTTACCAAGCGCTGGGGGCCTTCGTTGTCCTGCCTGCCTATTTCATCCGACGGGCTGCCCATAAGAAAGCCCTGGCCGCCGGCGCGCACTTCGCCCATGTCTAAATCGCCTGGGCCTATGATTACAACGTCTCCTGGGCGAGCCTGTGGCTCCGGCAAACCGGGTATGGTAATGGTTCCAAAGCCCGACGTTGCTAGGTTGCAACCGGCCATGCCAAATGCGATTGCCGCCGAAAGCGCGGCCGCCGCGAACAGTTTTACTGTTTTTTTCATGAGATACTCCTTATGTTTTTTTGCTTGAGAAAAAATCGCTGTGTCTATATCCGGGGTTATTTCACGGGGGG
>JGI24700J35501_10929823_pt1 | contig 10311 bp, 8 predicted proteins | sample TergutTh196P1_FD_35501 | JGI IMG/M metagenome (IMG submission 35501) | reverse complement strand
GGCAATTTTGGATAATGCTTTAGGTTGCCTGTAATTAGAAAGGCACTTGATTCTACGGCGGCATCGTAAAAAATGCGGTCGGTTTCGTCTGGCATTGATATTGTGCTAGTTGCTGGATTTATTAGAGTTCCAAAATTTAGCACTTTTTGCAGAGCAGCGTTTTGTTTTTCCAATTTTATTTTTAGGTGGCTATAAGATAAAACCCTTTTATACTCGGCAAATATTTGTTGTGTGTAAAAGTATTGCACATTATTTTTATCCTCAACAAGGTTTACTACTTTAGCAGGATTTCCTGTTGGCGAAAGCACAGACGATATTATAACATTTGTGTCGATTACAATTTTTAGCATTCTATACCCGCCGCTTTCTCTGCACGCATTTCAGCCCTAACTTCGGCTATTATTGCATCGATTTCGTCCATTGTCATTTTGTCTGTGCCATTTTTGACGGAATCCGCTTGTATGCTGCGGACGATTTCGCAAAATTCTTTACGTGCCTGTATTTTTTCTTCTCTGTTTTCGTTCCTTGACTTTTCTACCAGAGCATCTATTTCTTCTTCCGTCATATATTCGGATTCTCTTCCTTTGATTGCCTCTGCACGAGCGGCTTTTGCTTGTGCTATTAGTTCGGCAGGAAGAGTCAACGTGCCTTTATATTTTTCTTCAGTTTCAGCATTTTCTACAGGCGAAAATGGCACTGCTTGCTCACGGATTGCTTGTCTAAAAAATCTGCTAATTGCATCCGATACAGTTATTCCAAGGTTATTAAAAAGAGTTTCCGCATCTTTTTGTAATTGTTCGTCTATTGTAAATGTTCCTGTTGTCATGGTAAAATTTCCTTTCTTTTTGGTGGATTTTAATTTTTATATTAGTAATTGTGTTATAAATTCGATTGGTGGCATTATAAACGGCAATTTTGGATAATGCTTTAGATTGCCTGTAATTAAGATTGCTTTTGCTGCTTTAGCGGCATCGTAAAAAATGCGGTCGGTCTCGTCTGGCATTGCTATTGTGCTGATTGGTGGATTGGTTAAAATTCCAAAGTTTAATACTCGGTTCAATATATATTCTTTTTCTTCAGGATATATTTTCAAATGCCCATAAGATAAAACTCTTGTGTATTCAGCAAATATTTTTTCCGTATAAAAAAACTGAACCTTGTCTTTTTTATCAATAAGTTGTACAACTTTAGCAGGATTTCCAGTTGGCGACAAAGCTGACGATATTATAACATTTGTATCAATAACAATTTTTATCATTTTATACCCGCCGTTTCCTCTGCACGCATTTCAGCCCTAACTTCAGCTATTATTGCATCAATTTCGTCCATTGTCATTTTGTCCGTTCCGTTTATAACGGATTGTGCCTGTATTCTGCGTATTCCTTCGCAAAAATCTTTACGTGCTTGCAATTTGCCTTCTCTGTCCTCATTCATTGATTTTTCTATTAAGGCATCTATTTCTTCTTCCGTCATATATTCGGATTCATGTCCCTCGATTGCCTTTGCATGAGCCGCTTTTATTTCAGCTGTAAGTTCTGGCGAAAAGTGTAGTTCTCTATCGTCAGCTAAAAATTCATTTATATGATTTTCAGAGAACCCTGTAGCAATCACGTGTTCATGCGCTTCGCGGATTGCACTCATTATGTCATCTTTCAATTTTAGCGGTTTATACGTTGGCAAAAATGGCATAGTTTTATCCTGTATAAGTTGCCTTAATGTTATGTTTAATAGTTTATTTATATCTAAATCCATAGTGCTTAATATTTCTTCTGCTTGTTGCTTTATTTCGTTATCTATGGATAACTTTATGGTTGTTAATGATTGTTGCATTTTTAGCACTCCTTTTATATTTATAATAAATCAATTTTACAAAATGCGGGCGGAGGTTTGTAGGGGCGGATATTACCTGCTCGTCTAGCAAGCGAATCCGCCCGTACGTTGCAAAATCCGCCCATTTTATTTTACAATTTCCCAACCTCAACCATTATTCGTCAACGTTCCCATTATCTTCCGCAAAGTAGCCCGCAAGCCAAATTTCCCATAATATTCCATAGTTCGGGATATTGCACTTTGCGGCGGTGCTAGCTCGGCTGGTTCGGGTTCGGCGGCTTGATATTGCGGAGGTTCTAATGCTGCTAGATTGGCTTTTGTGTTTTGTTCCTCGATAATTTGCTTTAGCTCGGCTATTTCGTTTAATGCGTTTTCTAGGCGCTTGTCGATTGCATGAATATCTCGTTTAACAACATCGTATGGGTTTGGCTTAAACTGTTTTGGGGTTTCGATTGCCTTTTTTAGCCAATTTAACGAAAATTCATACATTCTATTTATTTCTTTTTCGGCTGTGCTGTAGTCGATTGGTTGAATTTGGCTGTCTTCGATAGGTTTATCCTCATAAATGCGGCGGTCGTGTAATCCAAAAGTGTTTATTATGCTTTCAAACCGTGCAACTCCTCTGTGATGGTTGTAAAAGCAGTTAAAATCCTTGCGGAAAATGTACGAAAAACACACGCCGTGAAAACTATCCGTAACCACATATTTTGCATTGCAAAACAGATATACAAAATTTTCTACTCGTACATCGGTAATTACTCGCTCTTTGTAAAATATCTTTATTGCGTTTTCTATGCGTATATCTGCTTGGCTTGCGTCCGTGATAACTATTATTTTTAGGTTTAACTTTTTTGCTATTGCGACAACTTGCTCACGTTTTGCTGGCGATGGGTCTAAAATATAGGCGGTCAAAAAGTCATCCTTGGAAGAAATGGTTGCACCTTCTTGTAATTTGCTATATTCTTCTGCACTTATCATAAAAACTGGGTCTAAAACGTGTTCGGCTGTAACGCCGTAATGTTTTATGTGTTTTGTGCCTGTTTTTTCTCGTACAGAAATATAATCAAATTGACTTAACAGCCAACCTCTTTTTGCAAGCGTTCTTGACGGCGGAACCCATTTTTCGGCGGGTCCGAAAGAAGTTGCGTAGGCTATTTTCTTTTTGGTTGCATCGGCGAATCCCAAATAATAATCGTTGGAATCCAAAAAATGCTTGTCGTGCCAAAGTTGGTCGCTGCCAACCACGAACGTATCACAAAGATTATTCAAATCGTACATTTCGCGGAAATCCCGTTTTTTGGCTATAATATAATGGTTTTTCGCAAAATTATACGCATGATTATTATGATGTTCGTTTACATTTGTCGGAGAAACTTCCGATTTTCTAATCATAAGTGCAGAATAACCCAAATTTGTTATTACTTTATACAACGCAAAATTGGTCAAAATAGAGCCATAATTATGTCCGTACCACCAACCGACTATTCCAACATCAAACCGCTCCCGCCGAACCGAATCAACAACCTTGCTAAACGGCAAATTTTCCACCAACATATTAAAATCGGTGCGTTTGTGCAAATCGTGTAATTGCCCTGCACGTTGCGTAAAAATACTGCCGTTTCCGCCAACCCATTCTAGCGGATGCTCGTTTAGCAGTTGCGTTTCTTGTTTTATTGCATTAAAAATTGCCTGTCCTTTTTCGTTATTGACAAGCACAACGCTTGTGCCTTTTTTGTGCAACGGGTTTGGCTTGCGTTTTTCTAAACCCCAAAAATCGCCGATTGTAATATCTGCTAATCGTGGCTTAACCGAAAATTGACACCACGCACAATGGTTGGGTTTCATGTAACTATCATGGTAAAGCCGCTGCCAATCGTCGTCGCGCAATCGCTTATGCACTTCCTTTGTAGAGCCGTCCGGTAGTAGTAGTAGTAGTAGTAGTGCATCGTGGTTCCAACCATCTTTTTTGCTGCGGAAAGTGTATTTTATAAGTTTGCCGTTTTTGTTTTTTTCGTCATTCAAGTTGAAACTTTCGGTTAAATATTTTTGGAAATATTTTGTGGAAGGTGCTTGTGCGCAAAGTAAATCTACGGTGTACAAATTTTTGTAGAGTTTGCCGTTGCTAGCATTTTTTAAGTAATTATAAAGCCCAGCAACATGGCACGGCGAACCGCTGAAAAGCACAGGAATATCCGCATCCAATTTTTCTTTTATTTGGCGGTGAATTAGCCCAACTTCGGATTGCAAATATTTTGACTTTTGCAACAGGGGCAAATCTTCCAATTTATCGATTAAAATATGCTGTACCGAAAAATTGTTTTGTTCGTTCCAAGCAACGCCGCAAACAACGCCCTTTTGAGATAAAATCCATTTTGCCATAAGTCCAAACGCGCCGCCGCTGCTGCTTGCGTGTAGCAGATTTTCGTCTTTTGCGATAAACTCGTAGCAAGCGGGATTTTGGGCGTTTTGAAAATTTTCGTCATTTTTCACAGGATAATACACAGGACAAGTTTTAACGCATTTGTTGCAGTTTACGCATTTTTGCTCGTCCAATTTGGGACGATAATAGCCCTCTTGGTTGGGCGACATTGTCAACGCATTTGTTGGACAAACATTAGCACACGCAGCACAGCCAGGACAATAAAAATTGTCCCAAAGGTCTTTTGGTGCTACTGTTTGCGGATTTATTGTAGGTGCTTTCATAGGTTAAGATACTCCTTCCAAAACTCTTCGGTTATCATTTTTTTGTGAACGGCTTTATTGTGAGCAACCGCTTTATTAAATTTAAGATTGATTTTTATCAACGTTGCGATAAGTTTCCCAATTATGCTTAACGCTTGCCCAAAACTTTTGGTTGTAACAAAACCTGTACCGCTTTCCAAATCGTAATTAAGCACGTGTTTTTTCATAAAAATGTACGATTTTATGGGTTCGGTTGCGGGCACAGTTACCGAACCGCGAGCGGGCAACAGCCAGCCGTTAAAAGACAAGCGGCGGATAGTTTGCCTAATTGGGTTTTCCCTGTTAATTAGGCTTTTTTCGTAATCTTTGTAGGCAAAATTTATGGGCAGTTGCTCTATTGGCAGGGCTTTGTCAACGATTGCCGAAAGTTCGCCCATCAGCTGGGGAAATTCTAAAGCTGCAATGTACTCTAAACCTTGCAAAAAGTCGTCTATTGCCTTAAATTTGAGCCGAGCCTCGTTGTAGCGATACAGCATTAAGCAAAGGGCAATTTGTTTTATCAGTTTGCGGCGCAAAAACCGCTTGCTAAAGCCTCTTCCGTGCAAATGTATCGAGCAAACTGTAAACAAATTTCTATCCCAAAAATAATCCTTGACAGGCGAGCGTTTTTTTGTGAAACTTTCGTGCCAAAGGCAAATGCCATTTAGGTTGATTTTTGGGATATTATTCCGCAGGTTAAACTCCTGGTCGTCGCCCTGAAAAAACAGCGGCAACGACAAATTATTTTTCGTATCCTCGGTGATAGGAAAACAGCAATACCACCAACCAAGCATATTTGTGCTTTCTTGCAATTCGCTTTTCAGCAAATTTTCGATAAACAGCATATTCAGCCCTTGCTTGTTAAACTGGATTCCGCCTAAAGTCCAGGTTTCGCCAGCGGCGTATAGCATTTCTGACTGTTCGATGTTCAGCATTGCGCCGCCAAGCATAGAGTTAAAATATTCTGGTTTTATCAACCGCAAAAAGCTGTAAGTGCGTTCCAAAGCGTGATGCGAGATAAAAACATCGTCATCCATCAAAATAATATGCGACAGCTTAAATTTTTCCTGGTCGGCGAGCGATTCAATCATACCGCGAGTAAAACCGCCCGCACCGCCGCTATTTTTGTTTGGGATAAGTTTAATTTTATCGGAGTTAAAGCGGTTTTCGAGCGTGTTTCCGTTGTCAACCAAGTAAACTCGCAAATGGTCAATTATCGGGCTATCGGCTTGTAAAAACACGTTATTTTGGAGCATTTCCATATTTGCGTAAACGTAATTTTCCCGTTTGAAGCTGCACATACAAAGGGCAAGGTTTACATCATTGAGATTATTCTCATTTATGTTGGTTGACCATTCTCCACCGTAGAAAATTGTGTCGTCAAAAATTTCCAATCTAAAGCCGATAATCCCTTTTTTGGCGGTAGCAGGAATTTTCACGGCGAAGTTAGCTTTTTGCGAACTTGACAAATTTTGCGTATAAAAGGGATATTGTTCCCAGCGGTTTTCCTTGCCAAGTTCGAGCCTAACAACAGTAAGCGAGCAGTTGCCCGACAAAGTCAAGTTTAGCGTAAGATTATCCAAAACGGTGTATTTAAGCCATTTTTCAATCGAAAAGCAATTAAAATAAGTGTCAAAATTTAGCAAAGCACCTATTTTGGCAACTATAAAATTCTGCTCATGGTCAAAATAAGCAGTTTGCGTGCCAAAAACCCGAACAAACAGCTCTCGTTGCGAAATTTGTGTCAATGGTAACTGTATTTTTTGTAATAACATTGTTTCAGTCCTTTCTTCTCAATTCAAAACATAAAACCCAAAACATAAAACCCAAAACCTTGGGGCGCTGCCCCAAACCCCGCAAGGAACGCGTCCCTTGACCCGCTATTTTTTTACTGCTTTGGGTAAATTTTATTTGGCTTGTCGTAGGGGCGGATATTATCCGCCCGTTTTCCTCCCATTGCTGTTTTTACGATTTTATTATTTTGGCAAAATATCGGTATAATTTTAGCTTTTGCAATTTTAATATTTTGGTGCTATCGATTTTTAGGTAGTAGCATAATAGTGTTGCGAAGTAGCGTTTTTTGGCTATTTGCGTTATTTTGGGGCTTTCGGTTTTTATTCGGCGGTACAATTTTTGCGAGTATTTTCGCCCCGCTTTTTTGTTGGGATTTTTTATTATTGCCGCCGTAAAAATGCTAATTAGCACCTCCGATTGTTTGTATATAAAATAATTGTAAATGTCTAAATTGGTTTCGTCAAGGTTTTTTGGAGTTTGTTTTATTAGGCTGTCTAAAACGATTTCCATGTGTGGCAAATTTTTAACTTGATTTTCGTCTGCAACCGATTGCCACGGATTGCCCAAACTGTAGCAATAAAACAGCAAATTCGCCACAAAAACCTTGGGATTTCCCAAAAACAGGAGCGTTTCGTATTCTCTATCCTCGTAACTAATGCGTTCTGTCAACTGAATATTTTGGCTTTTGTAATATTCGGTTCGGTAAGTTATTCCGTGAATGTTTAATATTGGCAAAATATCGGCTTTGGATTGTCGCCAAAGTTCGTCAAAGTTGTAAATTTTGCTAACTAAATTGTTTGCACAATAATCTCGTTCAACCAAATTTCGGCTGTCGATGGTGCGAAAATCGGTTAAAATAACATCGGCGGATTCTTCTTCCACAAAATTTTTTAGCAGGTTGACATATTGCGAAAGGTTAATCACAAAATCGTCGCTGTCAACTACTTTTATATATTTTCCTTTTGCGATATTTGCGGCAAAGTTAATAACCGAGCCGTGTCCTCCGTTGGGTTTATCGATAACGGTAAAAATTGCGGATTTTTGGGCATATTCATTGGCAATTTGCAGAGTACCGTCCGTTGAGCCATCGTTGACAATTAAAACTTCCGCCTCTTCCGCAGCAAGTTCCCAAAAGGAATCGAGGCACTTTCGCAAGGTTTTTTCGCTGTTATAGCAAGGTATTACGATTGATAAAATCAAGGTTTTTCCCTTTCTTTGTTAAGGATTAAATATTTTTATTTTTTCGAAGTAAACAATCTTTTCAGTTTACGCAAAGGAGCAGTAATTCTCCAGGAGGTTGACAAATGCAGTTCGTCAACCTCGCAAACCAGGTTTACTATTCTGTTTTGCTTTTGGTTTATTATAAAAATGTCTTCCGAAATTGTGGTGTTTTTTTCCAATATTTCGGCGGCTTGCTGTTTTATTTTAACTTCATGGTTTTTCGAAACGGCGGTTAATTCTTTTATTTGCTTGTCTTTTTGTTGGAGCGTTGCGGTTAATGTTTTTATTTTGTCGTCCTTTTGCTGAATTACAGTTGACAACGATTTTATTTTGTCATCCTTTTGCTGTCCTGCTGTGGTTAGAGATTTTATTTTTTCGTTCAAAGTTGCTTTGGTTTCGTTAAATTTATCGGTCAACTCTTTTTTGAATAATATTCTGCTTTTGCGGTTTAATATAGCGATAACAGCAGTTAAAATGGCGAAATTTTCGGATTGTTGCATATATTTTGCTGAATCAACAGTTGGCTCGATAATTAGGGTTACATTGAGATATTTTAATGTTTTGGTAAAAGTAGTTTGTGCTATTTTTTGGCGAGTTTCGGGGTTTTTGCAAAAAGCATAAATTACAACCGTGCCTAATTCGCCGATTAGCGGGCCGTTATCTAATCTTACACGATTTATTTCTATTGGCACAATAAAATCTAGCAAAAATTTTTGGGTTTCTGCTTGCGGAAAAAACGCCGTTTCGTGAAAAAAGTCGGTAAAAAATATAATGCTGTTTTCGTCCGCATTTTCTAGCAAATCGGCAATATAACTGGGATTCGCCATTGGTTCGGTTTCGGTTAAAGTTGTGTTTATAATGCAAACATCGTTGTGCTGTAGTTGCAAATCTTGGCAAGTTGTCAACGGCATAAAATTTTTAGCTGGATAATTGTCAAAATTGCATTTGTACAACATTTCGAAAGTTTTGTCGGGAATCCCGTAAAATTTTAGGTTTGGGTGCATAAAGTTGCTGATAATTTTTTGTATTGTAAAAAGCCTGTCCATGATGGTGAAAACTTTGGTAAATGTTCCGTCAAAACTTATATCTTCGTCTATGATGCTTTTTAGCTTGGCAATGCTAGTTGTTTTTAATGCAAGAGTTTGGTTGATTCTAAAATTGGGAACCCAATGGAGAAACTCAACGGGCATATTTGAATCCATATGTTTCATGCCACGCTCTAAAAGTACGGTTGCGTTCAATATCGAGCGTTCACGGTTGGGATGCGGATGATACATAATTTTATTTTGTGGCTTTGCAAAATAATCAACAAGCGTTGTGTACAGCATTGGATATTTATCCGCCGTATATAAACGGTCTTTAATGGGATATTTTGCCTTTGCCGAAAATAAGCCAGTAAACCCAAAACTATTGGGCAACAAAATAGAAACGGAATTATTTTGCAAAAACGGAACGTCAACATCAAAACAAGCCATTATTTTTTGTTTGTCCTCTTCAGCAACTAAATTGAATTGCGAATAAAAGTCAAAAGTCTCGATAAATTGCTTTTCGTGTTCGTCAAGCTGCTTGTCGTCAAAAAAATCAGTTTCGGGAAATATCATTACATTGCCAATCGGTTTATTATTTTCGCCAATTTTGCAAATTTTAGATAGCAAATTTCCATATTCTTGCGAAATAAAGCGTTTTTTTACCATTCGTTCGGGTTTAGTGTACATTCCTTCAACATGATTGGGAAATGGCTCAATTATAGTAAAAGGAATATTATGATAATCCATAAAAAAGGCAAAACTGGCAAACCAATCCCAATATTCGTAGCCAAAAGTTACTTCATCCAAATTTACGTTATTTTGTTGCAAAATCGGCGTGTATGTAGATATAACTTGCTCGATGGTTTCTGATTCGGTCAAATTTTTTAGGGGAATTTCGGGCAAACTTAGCACGTGGTCAAATAATCCTGTGTTTTTCAGCTTGTCAAATATTTCGCTTTTTATATTTAAGGAATCTTGGTCAGCTAAATAAATAAAGATTGCTTTTTCGTTTCTATGTTTAGTCAAACGCAAAGTAAGCATTTGAAAAAACGCTGAAAAATGTTCAAACGAGTAAATTATCATAGTGTAAACCCCTTTTTTAATATAATATTTTTATTTTAATAAAATTTTGTACAAAAATAACTATATCACAAATTAGGAAAATTTGCAATGACAAATTTTTGGAAAAATAAAAATGTAGAAATATTTACATAATTTTACAACACATCATATTTCAGCGAATCCAAAATAGAATTAACGCCATCAACACCTTTTTCATTTTCCAGTGCATGAATAATAACGGCATCGCGGCGGTTTTTGGGATGCAACGCACCTTTGCCAGCTATTCGTAACAAGCGGTCGGTTTCTTCTTTGTTTAGTGAAAAAGCGAAAGCTAATGCTAAAACTTGGTTTCTACCAGGGTTGGTTCTTCGCCCGTTAAATAGTTGATTTGCGTAATTTATATCTAATTGTGCTTTACGTATGACAGTTTTTCGCTGTAGATTTTTGTGTTTTAGCAACTCGGATAAATAATCTTTTAAGGTGGGCGAATTTATTTCTGTTTCGTTTTCTTTTAATATTTCGACTATATTTTGGTCGCTTTTTAGTACCTTTGAAAGTTTTAAGGTTGTCGATTGTTTGGACATAATTAACCGTTGTTATAGTTCATTTTTACGGTAATTTTGCCAAAATGTTTGTTGCTGAAATCTCGCGGGGG
>JGI24700J35501_10929825_pt1 | contig 10314 bp, 3 predicted proteins | sample TergutTh196P1_FD_35501 | JGI IMG/M metagenome (IMG submission 35501) | reverse complement strand
GAAAATGAGTACCAGGAACATTCCTGGGGGTAAAGGCGGCCGGTGTGTGAGGCTGACAACCTCACCACCTTCATGTGCCGAATGTCATGAAAATCTGAGAGCCTAAACCTCCTGGAACCCTCTGGGCCACACCGGGCCTGTTACGGGACTCCTTCACCTTTACTACAATTTCGTAATTGTATAGTGCCATTATAAACAATGTAACTCTAACCTCTATGACACATCAAAGATGCCCTAAATATACAACGAAAAACATGAACATTCTTGTTATCAGCAACTAGGAAGTAAGTTCTGCTCTTATAGCCTAAATGCAAACAACTCTCTTACATACCAACAGCAATAAAACACATTTTTATGGTCCAATTTTTACCTTAATATGTGTTTTAAGGGTCTTCTTGGTTTTAAGTGTGGTGTTGCAATGCCGACAGTGGAAAACAAGGGCAGTGGGATGTGAATCTTGAAAGTGCTCCCTCATTAGAGCCACACTTGGGAAAGTGAGTAGGCACATCTTGCACTTGTATGATACAGACTTGAAGATGGGGTGGTCCACATGGGACTGCTTCACGTGACGATTCAAACAAACCTGCCGATGTAACAGCACATGAAATTTCATAAACACAGTAAAAGTTAAAAGGCTTCAAACAAATTTATGGTTATAGAAGCATATGAAATTTCATGAACACCGTAAAAGTTAAGAATTCAAACTAGGCATGAATATTAACAGTTTTGTAACAGTGTAATGGGTTCTACTGTTCACATATGTGAAAAGCAGACTACTGCAAGTGTATGATTACCTACTGGTGCTAAAATAGCACTAACAACTTGAACAGTTGACTCCAGTAAGGAACTGTAAATAGTGGCTACTGACTGTTCATGGAATGATTCACGATTCTGACCATATGGGAATATCAAAGATAGGAAATTACATTAAAAATGGCATGGAATTTTTATAAAAAGAAACGAAAATATGTTGCTTTATATTACAGTACCTTTCCAATTTAAATTACTGTATTTTATGATGCCACACCATACACTTTTGAATAAGCACTGCGGCTTCATTCAAAATATAACTGACTTTTAGAACATGCTGTACGTTGCAAATATAACTGTCCAAACATTTACAGTAACTAACTACAAAAGAACTGTGAACGAACAGCACACGCTATGACACAACTTAATCAGATGATATCATCACCAACACAGAAAATAAACTCTCAATCCAACTTCTATTTACATTTGATGCTTAGAATTCTACACACTTCAAGAACATAAGTGAAGGTCTTAGCTCTTCTGTCATGTTACACAGCACTGGTTGGCAGTAAGTCACCAACTACCAACCAACGATATATAACGTCCCACAAGAGCACAGACCTAAACTACAACATGGCATAACCCTGAAATCTCACAATGGTAACTTACATCAGGGAGCTCTACCATATTTAGCATTGATCTGAAATATCACCTTGGATTTCATAAGCTGTATTTATGTCCACAGCTACTCTATATTATCTAGGTTTTTTTTTCATTACACCTATTGTTGCAATATTATACTGCATTCAAATTAATTTTAAACCAATACTGCTATACAATAATTAAAAAATGGGCATATATTATATAAAAATATCAGGTTGTGAAATCTTGATTTAAAGTTACTATTACGTTCATAACCTAATATCACATAATCTAAGACCAAAAATAAAATGTACCTTGCTAGAGAAGAGATGTGAACAGACATAACACTTGAAGAAGTTGTCCATCTTGTCCTTGTGAACATCAACCTGGTGGTCATCACGATCCTCAGTACGCCAGAACAGCCTATCACAATAGCGACATCTATGAGCCAAGTCCTCTATGGGATTCTCAGACAAGTACTTTTCTCTGTGGTAGGCAAACACATGCTGGCGCATGGCTACCTTTGATGTAGAATGGATGCCACAATATGGGCACTGGAATATCCTGAAAGATTCAGCATCTATGATTTTCTCTTCTTGCTGATGTACTTCACTTAGGTGGTAACTTAATGATCCTTGAGTACTGAACACCTCCCGGCACCCTCTCATACTGCAGACAAACTCCTTTGGTGCACAGTAAGCTGATATTACAAAACCATGAAGGGAATTCAGGTGATCTAATAACTGCCTTGGTCCTTCCTTCAGAGAAAACTTCCCATGACATATTTCACACACTATGCCCTTTCTTCGCAATTTACTCCCATTATTTTGGCTAGAACTTTCCTCTTGGGGTTCCTGTTTTACTCTGACAGTGGGCTTGTTCATGTCTGACATCATATCCTGTGACGTATCTTCTTTAAACAGTTCTTGCATGGTACGCTCAAGTAAATCTTCACTCTCCAAGTTCCCATCACTTTTGTCTCTCTGGTTACTAACGTGTTTACTGCCTGGTTCTTCTTTTACCTTGATTGATTCAAATATGGTACTTGGTTCATCACTGTCAGCTTCCACACCCACAAGCTCTTCATCATCATTAAAGTTATCACAGTCCCCATCATCATCGCTTGAATCAGTGAGGATACACTCCACCTCTGTCGGATCAATATCAGCCTCGCCCATCTCAGCTATTGGAACTGCAGTATTTTTCTTTGCCTTCTCTTCAGCCTTTGTTTCCTTGACAATAAATTCCTCATCATCATCGTCTGTTAAATCTTCATTTTCACCAGCCTCTATTTCCGAGCCTAAGTCCTCTTCCTCAGAGCTCATTTCACTTGACGAATCAAAATTGACTTCATCTGTCCCATCACCATCAGTCTTTTTCTCATCCCCTCCATTATCTTCTACTGAATTTCCATTTTTTATCTTTGAGTCCTCCGCACCTGATGAATGTCTTCTTCTTCTTCCTTCTGCTACAACATCTTTCTTTTCTTTACCAAAATTTGACTTCTGACTGCTGCTTCTTGCTTTACCTCCACGACTTTCTTCCTTACTGCTTACACTTACTGTTGTGCCATTCCCTTCACAGTTAGCGTCTCCTACTTCTTCAGACACAGCTGGAATGGTGTCCAATGTCAAGTTCTTGTTGCTGTCTTGGTCTGCAACATTTTGCTCTGATCCTTCATTTCGACTGGTCCTGTTCATCAAAGGTTTTGAACTGTCAACACTGTCACAGGGGGGGTGTGTTTCTAATAAAATCAAGGCCAAGCGTAGAGTAACTTTATGATGTTGAAGATGTTTGAAAAAGGAGATTATGTCTTTCATCAATGAGGTAATGTCTGCATCACAGAGTGAGCATATGACAGAAACAGAAGTGTTGTAGGTCTGAATATGGAAGAGATCAGTCCCCGAGAGATTGGTATCCATATTTCGAATGGCACGGCCCGAGTTAGAACACGCATGTTCCAACTTGAGATGAGCCACAAATTTGGCTTCCTCAGTTGACACAAGCGCTCTGCAGTAACTACACACACGCACACTGTGGTCTGTCAAATAATGAGCAGAAAGCTGAGATTCCTGAGTGAACACATTATCAGTTAAACATTCTGCAACAAGGCATGGAATACTGCCATGTTCCCGTGCAACATGGGAGTTCCGTGATGTTTTACTATTAAATGTCCGGTCGCAGAACTTGCAAAGGGCCAGTCCAGTATTATGGCGACAGAAGAGATCGTGAGCGAGCTTTGGCACTTGGACAGAGTATGGATTTGTACACACGGTGCAACGACTTGGGGTTGTTAGTGAAGGTGAACTCGAACCGCGGCGATTTTCTTTATGCTGATGATGATGTGATTCTTCACTGCTTGCAGATATCCCTGAGGTTTGAGAGGCATCTACACTGGAAGTATTGTCCATAGCCGTGGCCATGGATTCCAATGATTGCTGCTGGGTTGAGTTTTGTACATTTGATGATCCAGGTGCAGGAGTTCCTTGAACCGAAAAAACAATTCCTTCTGAAGCAAGAAGCTGGATGAGACAGGCCAATGACAAACGATGATAGGAAAAGAAATGTCCAAAAGTTTCCAACCTCTTTCTTTCTTTACCACAGAGTCTACAGACAAAAGTCCAAATTGAGTTCCCTTCCTGTCCATCCCATTTATCAACTATCTGAACTCTTTCCCCCACATCTTGCTGCAATGCATCTCCACAACTTACAAAATGTTTCCGGCGTACATGGACCTCATAATACGATTTGGGTCTAACAAGGACACCACAATATATGCATGTTCTAACATCATGTTCACTTTCATAATGCTCAGCCAAGTCTTCTGATGTTGGGACAGATGATTTACACATGTCACATTCCAAAGGTAGATGTGACTGCTGTTCATGTTCCATGAGCACACTCTCAGATTCGAAAAGTTGAGAACAGAAATGGCAATGCTGCATTGAATGGTTCATCACCAAATGAATGACTAATTTTTCACGAGAAAAAAACCAATCATTACATATCTCACAAATAAATGGTTGTTTGCTTGGAGTCAAGGTGGCAGAATCCTCTTTCTGCGATGAAAGTGACTCCTTGGTTCCTTTCATTACCCGAGGCATGGTACGCATGCTGGACGTGCTACCCATGATTGTGCCTTTCTGCGTTTCATCTAGCATTAATGGTTTGTCAATTTCAGATGGTGACGTTCCAAATAACCAGTGTTTTTGTGATTGGCCCTGCTGGTCCAGTGGTAACATTACACCTGGAGTAGGGCTTGATGAAAGGAGGTGGGGAATCATTAATGGACTTAAAAGTGATGAGGATGATGGAAGGTTAATATTGGATGGGTTCTGAAGTGTAGGCTGCTGCTGCTGCTGTTGTTGTTCTTGTTGTTCTTGTTGCTGTTGTTGTTGCTGTTGCTGCATCAGGAGAGCAAGCTGAGGTAATTGCAGACCCATTGCAAGAAGCGGATTCATGAGAAATGGGTTCAGGCCACCTGACATTTCACTAGCAGATACAATACCAGCAGAGAGGTCTTTGTTGTTTTCTGAATCCCTATCACCATCTTCACTACCACTACTTGACCTCCTCATTCCTCCCAAAGTCAACTCCTCCTGACCACTATCCTCAGCATTGTCATCCAACAGTTCAACATTAGTTGCACAGTCCTCCTTCGTTCTCTTGCCCCAGTCTGATAGTCCACTACTATCTCTTGAAACCTTTGATGATATTTTACTCTTCTTTGGACGAAACAAAGGAAAACTTGTCCGTTCCAAATTTGCTCTATCACTCTCCTCTTCATTGTGACTCATTCTTTTCAGTTTAACTTTAGTAGTGAACGCATTTACTTCATATTTTATTAATACTTCTGCATAAATCTAACATGCATTTTTGGGGTTCAAGCAGACCTACTATGCATTTGCTTAGATCAAATAATTTGATTTCTTGATTGAATATTGTAAAATATATATATACATACATATATATATATATTTACGTACAAAAGGTATATGTAGGTTGCTTACACTTGCAAAAAGTACTCTGTTCACGGTATGATGTAATGCACCTGATTTATTAAGGGGTTTTTCCTTCTTTGGTATTTCTTCAGTGGAACTGTGACATTTACCTGGTTATTAAATTGTTAACAGTAACATAAACTCTCTGCTGATGAGTACCAAACAGAGATCTATTGTATAATTACGGGGGTATATATGAAATATTGTAGTATGTGTATAGATATAATAATATATGGAAGGTATGTCTGTGTAGATAAAATATAACTTGTATGTATTCCTGTAACTATTTCAACATAAAACTGTGGATAATCTGAAGGAGTTAGTAAGGCATAACCCGTTGTTACTCGTTTAGTTGTACTGGTTTATTTTAACCAATTGGTTGGCTTTCTTAGTGATCAGATTCCTGTATATTCTGGACTAGGAGGTCCATAAATATTTTTAAAAAATGTTACTGGTTTATCCCTGAGAAATTTTTATGTACATGAAGGAATCTTTCTTTCCCCCAGTTTAAATCTTGATTTTTTTCACTATGAAAATTCCATTTCCAAATGTAGTATATGTCTTCCCTTCTTAGCCTTTCTTCATTGTCATGAGATGGAAGTTTCCGGGACTGTAATGGAAACAAAAACACAACATTAAAGTTTACCAGCAGCTTCACTACTTACTTCACTGAACTATCTCATGAGTACAGTTCATTTTCATATAACACTAGCAACTACTTGGGCAACTTCGAACACGCGAAATGAAATATGTACTAGGCACACGACGAAATTACGGCTTTGTTCATCACTATACATACTAATAAGTGCAGCTATACAACTACCTCGAGAGAAGTATGGTAATGACAGAGAACCAACGTTAATGGGACATACATAAACAGCTCACTGTACACAATATACTACGTTCAAGTTGCCTATACTGTTAAATCACACAGTCAAAACACAATACACGTGCACTAATTGTTTTTAAAATTGGCGAATAACAACATATTCATCGAGGGTCTGGGTTCAACTCCGGTGCTTGGCAGCCATTATTATTGTCAATACTCGGAATGTACATGTAAATGATCGACCGGGAAAAAGATGAAGAACAACTTTCGGAGGGAATATATTAAATTAGTACTACAAGTAGTCGATACAGAAGTACAATAATAAATCACTATACCAACCCGCTTGAAGGTAAACATTCAGCTATAACCTCCCTCAACCCTACGCTTTGACCTTTGGCCCATACAACAAAAACATCCTAAAAAACATCAGCGCCTTATTTGATTGTGTGGTTAACGTGCCATCTGGCGGAAGAACTTTTTATTCCTTTCATTTGTTTATCATTGAGTGTACATTTGTCTCCTACGCACGCGTCAACTGTATGGCAAAGACACAAACACAGCAGCTTTGAACACCGTGTTTGTAAAAATATGTATTGAGTGGATTTGTTTGTGATTATTAGAGAGTTAAAAAATAATATGCATCAATTTTAAAGTATAAAAATGCCAATGTCCGTGGCATACACGAGTCGGATCTTTTTAAAATTAAAAGTTTGGAAATTTGGTTATCACGGAGAACACCCATGTAACTGCGACTATTATTAACCCCTGAGGTTTCATCACCTATCTGCGGTCATCGTGTAGCTATGCAAGAACTACAGCGAATCAACTATGCTGCATTTATTGTTGCAGTGATGTACGGTATATACCACAGTACTGCAGATAAAGTTCTTTCACGCCTAGTGAAATGCTACCAAAGAGCAGTGGTGGGTGATCGTGGAATCTAAAAAGTTCCAATCAATGTCCGAACGGTGATGACGTCTGCCGCCTGGGCATTTAATTTCTAGGTGGTGATCACCTGATGTTTGATGATGTAAGAAACGTGACTGGTATCGAGAAAAAATTGGCAGCTGCAGATGTTTTGTACCCCTGCCTGTGTTAGAGCTATTTCATTTACCACCAATTTTACCGCAGGTTTAAGAATTAGAAATATTTATTGTAGACAGGCTATGAAATTTACATAATGTAACTTTTGAAACATGTGAGCATTGTAGGTCGTAAAATTCAGCAGAGCGATTGTTTTTGTGTGAGTTACTCTTTTTGCAAATGCATGAAGATTGATTGTTGTTTTAACTGAATTGTATACGTTGCTTTCTGTAGGAAATATTTTTTCTTACTAAACAAGACGAAGGTTGCTAATGGTGCACTTGTTTTTTTTTGGGAGGGGGGCTTGGCGGTGGGTCTCATAATTTCTCTCCTGGTTTTACTAATATTGACCTGTATTATTCCTATGTGAGTTTTAGTCTGAGTTGCATGATAGTTTGGTGGAGGTATTGGCTAAAGAGGTTTGAAAGGACTGCAATCTAGGTTGGGGAGGAGTGAAATGGGGTCGAAGAAGAACAACACTTCTGCAGCAAGTAAGAGCAGCAAATCTGTGCACAATAATTTAGGACGCAAGAATCATGAGAATGCATCAAATGTACGTGGTTGTTCCTCTTCTGGTGAGGTGCTAGATCAGTCAGAGTATCTCAGTTTCACCAAAGATCAGCTTAAAACCGAATTGAAGAGAAGAGGTTTAAAGGCTTCAGGAACTAAGACAGAATTGGTATGCTTTGCCAGTAATTTTGCCTTTGTTAATTTTTTGAATGAGTTTTCTGTAAGGTATGAATATAGATCAAACTTTTCACCTTTGTGCTTGTGGATGGCATCATGTTTTGCTTTAACTTAATTCAGCAGTGCATGATTTCTGTAGAGTTTGCAGTGTATTGTGATTATCTGTTCTACAATGCCAATGAAAACTCAGTGTTATACTTGCATCAAATGTCTGTTATCATCAGTTGGTCAGAGAGATTTTAGTTATTATTGTAACCTTAGTGTATATAACATCATGTGTTTACTTCTGTGTATAATTGTTACTACGCACGGGTGATGGCATAATGAAAATCAAACCGAAATGTGGCTGCAACACATATGCCAGCAAAGTAATTTGTTCAATAAACATTTGTATTCGATGGTTCTTGCCACGTAATTGTATACGCATGGGGCAACAGGATGTCAAGGCCTGTCCGAAAATACGCAATTTTGTTATGATATTTATATTCACCTTATATCTTCCTTTGAATGTTGATATGGCTGAAGAATCCTAAGTCCTGAAGTAAGACAAGTGTATGCTGTTTCAAAATTAAGCGGTAATGGTGCAGTAACATTCCGGCATTGAGATTTCATCTTATCTGCTTATTTAAATTTTCACTTGCACTTCTTATATAAAGCTGCATGTATCTTGTAGGGCAGAGTGATGTGTACTTTTTTTTCCATCTATAATGTCAATAGTTATGCTATTTATTGGCAGCTGGTAGATTGTACTGGGCCAGTTAACATAATTTATGTTTTTGGAGAGCTTGTATTTCAGGAAGTTCTGCCATCTGTAGGTTGTACTGAATTCAGTGAGTATAATTTAATTTCATATACATTTATTTGTAAACAAATCTTCAGTTTTGTGAGACGTGCTTGAGAAGTCATGCTGTTGCAGTGTAAAGAGGCTGAAGTTTGTAAGTGACCATGTTGTTAAGCTGTACTGGAAGTTGTAGTTATTGTGGGAGAATGTTACAGACATCCTAATTTGTCAGCGTTTAAATACATGAATTATCTGCTCATAGATTGTGTTTATATAAGGTCTGATAATGAAATAATGGACCTGAATTGAGGACTGAATCAAATATATAAAACATAACCAGCTGGAATCATATTCATTGTATGTATAGCAGTGAATATAGTGCATATAGTGATCATGCAGGATACTATACCAGGTAGTCTTGTGGGTAGTACTAGAATATACTACCCCTATCTTCAGAGTAGAGATGACATTGTGCACCATATTGGCACGCACGTACCAGAATAAATAGTATCATAACTAGAAGTCCATAATGATGGGATTTAAGAAGATCATGCGTGACTGCAGTTTAACTATCTTTACATTTAGTAAGTAGGTCTGCCTTGTAGCTAAAGCGGGTTTTCTTATGTATGGTATATAAAAAACCCACATTGTGACATACATAGTGTGTCCTATGTTGGTGTCCTGAGTGTGGCAGCTTTGTTGCATAGAAACCCTGCATCTGTTGGGATATCTTATGACAGCTGCAATGCTTAAGGACACTGCAAAAGGGATGTTGTACAATGTAACTCTATTTTGAAGTTATCTGTTACTGTCCTCTTTGTTACTATTTGTGTTAGAATCGTCTGACTGAAGATTTAGAGTTCATCTTTCCATCTTCCTTTTCTCAGTTTTTTATATCGGGATTCTGTTAACAGAGTGCATTATCATAACTGGGTCCCTCAGTGTGTTTTTGATTATGAAATTGTCCTCTACATGATTTAAATTGGCTGTATGTTACATTGTGAGTTCAGATACAATGATTTTCCCCAATTTTCTTCAAGGACAATTAATTCTACATGGTACATGAAACAAATATTCTGCCAATGTTTTAATGGCTAACAGATGGAAACTCCATTATATACTCTTCCAGGAAGACTGCTTGTGCCCAAACAGCAGGGGCACCCATGAATTTGTTAAGTTTGGGGTCAGAATTATTATGAGTGTTTTGTGGCCAGCACACTTCCTTGATTTTGCCCTGTGTGACTTTCATATATGGGGAACTGCAAGCCAAACAGCTGCAAATCAGAATGAAACAGTTGCAGAATTGAAGGGAAGCCTTCTTTGTTTTCCAAGAACCTGAACACATGAATGTAAGCTGTTTTTGGATGTGCGCAAAATTAAAAAAGCCATCACAGTATCACAATGATATAAAGTGGGTAAGTCAAAACACAACAGAACTTTATTATATCCATCTTATGGCCCACGGACCAGCCACCAGATGTCACATATACTTACATCCTTTCTAAGACAGACGAGATCTCGTTTACCACTCACCTCTTAGT
>JGI24700J35501_10929824_pt1 | contig 10314 bp, 9 predicted proteins | sample TergutTh196P1_FD_35501 | JGI IMG/M metagenome (IMG submission 35501) | reverse complement strand
AAGCGCTATCCCCAAGAGGCACTACAAAGCAGTGGCATCGGTGGTCACAACCACCCTAGTCACTACAATGATGAAAGTGGCTGGATATAAACCCCCTGTATTCACTACACTACCTGTTGAAGCAGTCGGTGTAGCTGAAGGGGACAGTGTTGGTTCATGACAGAGGACAGTGGGAAAATCAGAAGGTGCCAGAACTGGCTTTGTTTAACTGAAAATCACTGAACCCTGTGGACTGTGTGGCTGGCTGAATGTTAAAACGCACAGTTGGTTCTTGCGCAGTTTCTTCAAAATCTCCCAATATGGGATACACCGTATTAGCAGATCGCCATGTTGGAATTCAACAATAACTTGTAGCTATGGCACACTATAAAATCGCATACATGAAATACCAAATACACTACTGTAACTAGTACTAATTTCTAAACAGTGGTTGAGTAGAAATCATTAACTTTAGGCAATGGAGAAGCGTAAGAAAAAAGACTTTCCAAAACTTTCATGCGCACGAAAACAAATCAAAGCACGTAAATGGAACAAACCTCCGCCGACAATCCAGTCCTTCTTACAAACGTCGTCACTACGCACCTGCTACAAGGTCGCATACTAACCACCACATGGCGGAAGAATGCAGGGATGATGCAGTGGTACACCACGTTAGGAACTACCGTCATATTAGGTGACTTTACCCTATATAATTTAAGAAGCGGAAATAATTCAGAATGTTCCGTTCTTACAGAAATATGTGTAACATTAAAAGTAGTGGGTTATACAGGTTTTCAGGAGCCCGTGGCGGCTGTTCCCCCGCGTGGGACAGGACACTTAGTAAGCTACAATGCAGGGAGTAAACTTGTTCTCTTTAACTACACACTGCGCGCACACTTGCGATTCGAAGTTTGCTATGATGACCAAGTTTACTTTGAATAGTACAAGTAGGCTAGTGTGAAATAAACGGAGGGGGTTTATATGAGGTCAGTCATGCCAATGGAACCCTGGGAATCGGATTCTTTCATAAAAACAGAGTAAACAAGGGAAATAGTTCAGAATTTAAGCAGTTTTATGAAAAAGCGCAGAAGAAAAACGAAGACGTGCCCAAACATTACAGGACACAGATGCTGAAAGGGCACGAGAGGATGGAAGAGGAAACAAGTTCCCGAAAAGGAAATTATAAAATTCTGGTATGTCAGGGGGAAAAAAGCTCAAGGAAGATCAGTCAATATGCCCGGCAAGATACACAACGTGTCGAAATGTGTGACACCCATAATTTCGATGTGTCATTCGGAGCACAATTCACGAGCTTTATGTATGTAAAAGAACGTCACCAACTATTTCTAAATTACTTCCGACAGCGAGATACAGGAACATACCTAATCTTAAAGACAGTATGTATGGCTTATGGATAACTGTAAAGGAACTTAAATTTAGCTTCTAATTTGGAGCCGAATTCTGCACTGGTGACTAATAATGTCTCCTAATCTAATCTAAAGAAGGACAAAACCGCAACAACGAATTCAAAGAAAAAACGATGAAAACTGGTTAAGCACGAGAAACATTCCATTTTGTGGCACAATGTTAAAAGAACAACTTTAAAAGTAATAAAAGCTTACAAACTGAAGTACAAAACCTTCCTCCATTCATAAATCATGGCTGCTGGCTGTCACACGGTGTTGAGACTTCCACCTTACGAACCAAGCCTCAAGCATACAGAATAAATCTGGGTGAGCGTAGAGCGGCAGGTTGGCAAATATAATACATTTGGTACAAATTATTAACATTTCTGGAAGAATAGATTCAAAGAGAGTGAAAAATACACGTGGTTCAGTGTGGGTGAACATGCAGGCAAACTAGAAAAACAGTATTTTGAACAAGAAGGTATAAAAAAGGAAAACTAAAAATAATAGTAACATACTGGAATAAGCAGCAATAGCAGGAGCAGTAACAGTGAATATGATGAAAGTGTAGGTGGAATATCGGGCGTAGAAGAATTACAAGACGATCAGAATTAGTAAATATATTATAAAATAACAGTGAACTATTAGTTTTCAAAAAAATGCTTGTTGAGGATTCCCACCATGTATTCTTACAGGAAGTATACATCAGACAGTTTCCTTTGCAGGGACCGCATTGCATGGAGGTCGGGAGAGAAAATAAAATGAAAAATGTAGCTGTCATCATACAAGTGACTCGTTCATTGCCTTCTGCTTGAAAATTCCAGTGGCCAAAAATAACGAAATCTCTATACCCTGTTTCATCCAACCAGTTGAATAACACTACGAATTTTAAAAAATAAAAACAATTTAAACAACAGAAATGCTTTGTATGTTAAATACATTCATAATCATCCAGAGCATGGATTTTAAAGCAATTAACAAAGCAGTCAACAGAACCTACATCATCTTCATCAAAAATTCCTGCACATGCCTTGTGATCCCAATCATTACACTTCACGTATCTAATCCGGCCTCCTTCTGAATTAGAAGTATAGAAAAGACATTTTCAGAAAATTCATCCCGCATTATCGCGGTCTTATTCAGACATTTCCGCGTGGTTCTGTTTTGTCACTATTGATTTATTAATTCTTATCCAAATTTGTTCTCCCTCCAACTTTCTTTCTGCCTGCATCGCCACACCCATATTGGAAGCAGTCCCCGTTTAAAGTTCCTGGATACATAAGAGCGATCAGTTCTCTCTTATAAGGCAAACTGGTGAATACCGTTGTCTCCACATTGTCCGCACGTTTCACTGCCTTCTCCCATTCTCTAGCCATTGACAATAATCTTAAGTGCTTAAAGTGAAGCATCTGCAGCAGGCCTTATGTTTGAAGTGAATGCAATACATATTTGCTTCTGCAGGCCAGATACTCCTAGGGATTCAACAACGAAAGCAGTCAAGGCCTCTGTCACATCTTGGGAATCCACTGTATCTTGCTGAGGTCTTTCGGCTGTCTCTGCTGGCTGATACATCGAATCAGAAAACAATGACATCAAGTGGACATATTCCAGTCTTCCATAATCCAATCACTCCAGTTCCAACTGACGCAGCTTTCATGAAAGCTGTTCACATAGTTTTCCGGCTCAGTTCATTGTGATCGCTCGTCCCAAGTGAGAATGCAGCAACTTCTACTATTTTTTCCACATTTCAATCAACAGATGCACATAACTGTCATTAAATTCATAACAGTATTTTTGTGAATTTTTTATTAACGTCTTTATCAACGTTTTAAAAATACTTTTGTGAATTAAACGACTACTGTGTGCATCCGTTTGTTGAACTTGTATAAATAAAACTATAATGCACGGAACAAACAATATAGAATTCGTCAATGCCCATCAGGCCAAACAAATGTACCACTTAGGAATATTAACGAAAGGTTGTATAAAACAAATGCATCACCGATGGTATAATAAAGCATGTAGACAACTGCAACTGACGCCAAGTTATATTTCGATAAAGGTGAATGGTACTAATCATCTGTGTTCCAGTACATTAAAAGCAGCAACTCGATTCTGCATAAACCAAAGAATTTAATGTTTTTAAAATTATTCTTGTGAATTAAATGATAACTGTGTCCATTCGTTGGTTGAAATTGTGGAAATTTAACTATAATGCAAGAAATGAATATTAAAATAAACTTCTACTCTCTTTGTAGTAGTACTGACACAGGATGGCCCATATAAAGGCATCAAGTGACTGCATGCGATGTGTGCAGTGGGGAGGAAGCATAAGAAGATGGCATGCAATAAAATGACTTGATTGCATAAAATAATCAATGAAGAAACATCTTTTACTTCACCACTGAAAAACCAGGAAATACTGTTTTTGCAAGAGCAACATTCTTTAACAGAAACTCAGATTGGGTGAACTTTATGACCATTATGAGAGGGTTGTACAAGCATATAAATTTGGACCTAAAAGCAGGTATCATGACTATCATGAAAACACCAAATGTTATTGCAAAATAGGTTCTCCAAAAGTGGGCAAGGAGTATCAGCCGGCACAGGAAAATGTGCAACGTTCATCTGGATAGTTTCAGCAAGTGTGAACATCATTTCTCCGGTATTACCGTAATTCTGGCAACAATTCATAACAAAGGCCACTTTATCTGATGAACTTCTGAAGGAAGTATGGATATAGCCTCCATGTCTAGTTGGATGAAAAGGGGACTATCCCCTCATGTTCAACAGCCATTACTCTAATGTGACTAATGAACAATTTTTTCTTCCACAAAATAATGAGATTGTACTTTTGTTTTTCCCACCAAACAAAAACCATTAATTATAGAATTCTGATGTCTCAGTCTTTGCTCTTTTTAATCCCCAACTTTCAGTTGCCTACAATGATTCATTTGTCATGAATTCTGGCAGAACCTTAAATGTCTTCAAGATATGTCTTCTGCATCAAAGGCACGTCTTAGAACATTTTTTTCCATGGAATACAGATGGATTAACTGAATCTCGTACACGGCCTTTCAGGAAAATGGAGTTAGTCATTATTCATTTGTAACAGATCAGAATGATTACACAGAAGAACCAGACAACTTTTATTCCCACGACAAATTCCATTGCAGCTCAACATATTCAGTCACACCAAATGAATCTAGAGGACCCTCTGTTACTGCACACAAGCAGAAATGTCCAGAGGTTGTAAGATCACATCCAAAATACTTAGAGAGACAAGAGCAAATAGAAGTGGTAAGTTAAATCAGAAATTTACAGGAGTAGTCCAGAAAAGCTAGGAATTTTTGACATAAAAACGAAATGTCAAAAAATGGCTTCATAACAGAAAAGAGAAGTGCTCTATTAGGAGAACAAAAAGGGTATTATCATGCAATTATTCTGTGTTCTGGGAGCTGAATTAATGATAATTCAGAATCTCAGGGACAGCAGGGTAGACCTATACAGTTGCTGTGTGATGATCAGATTAGTAATAACGGTTTTATAGTGGTGCAGGATGTCACCAGGTGTATACGATGGGAGAACTGAGAGCAATGACTGAACAGGTTATGAGGTAATGTTCCCTCAATTATATGGAAATACATGGACATTCATATTTCCAGAGAAGGGTGATACAAGAAAAGATATTGTAAAACACTTCCTCTGCCTACTGAAGCAGACTGTAAAGTCTGTATAACATCATTCTTGATGAGTGCCACTGACATCACCATGATTAAAATCAGACTTTCCTATCAGTAGCAGCAAACTTGCAGGTCACTTCTTAAAATGCATTCTTTACATTCATATTCTCAAACAGGTGTTGCTAATTCACAATGCTATGCTTGTTTATTATGTTGTACCAGTGTGCTCCAAGGCTTGTACCAATCTACCCCTTGACAGGAGCAGACTTGTACAAACACAAGTGAATTCACAACAGTCTGGCAGACTAGTAAAAATAAATGTGTGTGTAACCAGCAGATTACAAACTTCAAGAAAAGCAATTTTCAGTAGAGTTTTAAGCCATGTACAATACAGTCCCACTCATTTTACAGCATTACTAATATGACCAATGACAGTGATCATCAAGGAAATGTGAACTCATATACACTGCCATCATAATACAAATACATCAAGAACCCACCTAAGAAAGTGTGATGATTTAAGATAGGAGCTCTCAGATACAATTTACTGGAGGGAACTGTATGGACATTTTCTATGTGCCTGTTTTGGTGCTATGATGTGATGCAAAGTATCATCATTTCAGGCATCCACATGAAAATACTATGACACCTCATAGGATATAAACAGTGCATAAAAAAAAAAGTTCATTTGTGTATGTATGTATAATGTAACATGGAGGCATGTACATGTAACCATTGTTGCCATGGGAATTCAAGAAATATTACAAATTTTGAGAGTGTGTCTTAGCCTTAGTTATCCAGCATGCAAAGTACATGCACTCTACTACACATGTGGTTCTGTTGTATGTATTTCTGTCTGCCTAACATCAATAACCCTATGTACATTCAATAGCTGACAGAAATGGTTCCTCCATCTAGCCAAAATACTGTTGGAGTCTGTAACCAAATCATTCTTCTCATCCTTCACTCTATTAGTCCTAGGCTACTCAAACACTTAAAACACAAATCTCAGCTTCCATAGTCCTGATCACAAGAAGTTTAGTTTTCCCCATTTAACAGTCACTTAAGATTTCAAATGCTTCCACTGCCTCACAATTTAATTTCACAGAAAACACACAATTATAATACAGAGCTAGGCCTGATCACTCACATTTACAATAACTCACCTTTACAAATGATAAGATAATATGCCTATCTTAAATTCTGGGTTAATTTTATTTACAAGGTCATTCAAAAATAAATGGCAACACTTTTCCAAAATTAAGAAAATGTACATTTTAAAGCTGTCGCTTTACAAACCATTAATACAACCTCCTGCCATACTGCAGACACGTTGCTATACTTGTGTAAGATGTATGACACCATCAGCAGTGTCTCTTTCTTGTACATCAGTCATCACATGCAGTACGCACTCACAACATAATCTCTCATCCTGAACTGAAAGCCACAGTGGTTCTTTCACTTTCTGAAAGAGGGTGTAGTCACATGGATTCATATCTAGTAAATATGGTGGATGTTCCAGAACTTCTCAATTACCTCTACTGAACAAATCAGTCACTGTGTTGGCAATGTAGCACTAAGCACTGCTGCATAACACAGCAAGTCCTGACCACAGGAGATGTGGTCACTGACAACACACTTTGGAATGCAATGTTTCAAAAGGTTTCTGTAGTAAATGACATTTACTGTAATGCAACAGTGGACAGCATGGGTCAAGAGAATACCCTCATAACTGTTAGTCACAATGAATATGACTTTTGTCTGTCCCTGTTCCTGCCAACATTTTTCTGGTCATGGTATTCCTTGGTGATGTCATTCACTTGACTGTCTCTTCAGCTCAGATTAATACAAAAGAGCCCATACCATCCACTGTCAGTCTACAGCAAAGCAAGGCTTCACCTTCACATTTACAATGATCCAAATGCAGTCTGGTGGTTTCCACGTTGCCGGATGTACCTCTGTCAAGTTGTGTGACACAAAATGTACACGGATTTTCCACATTTTCAAGTTCTGCGGAAGATTTTATGGATGCTGGACGATGCAATACTAATCTCACTTGACAATTTGGTACACATCCAGTGTCAGTGTATCCAGTAGTGTCCTAACACACAATGTGGATTTCATCAGGCTGGCTAGCTCCACCACAAACTGAAAGGCACACACCCACCCAGAAACAGTGTGATATTGCAGAGCTTGTTCACCATAAAGCTTCCTGCAATCCTGTGTGACACTGTCATGCATATCATCCAGGTGCAACCTGGATTCTGATAGAGCAGTGTGGTTGATACTTCCTGGACATGTTTCTAGAGGACCTCCAAGAGATATGTAATGATTAACACCAATACCTAATAGTTAAAAAAGACCACAGAATCATACAAAAAGGATGCAACAAGTGTAACTCCTTTGATACAGCATTTACATATTCACACGACTGCCAGGAGCGCTCCACAGCACCAGTGTTGCCACTAATTTTTTAAATACCTTAGTAGGTAATTTCAATTCATGCATTGATAATCAAGCACCATGTTTTACACATACAAAATTCAAAAAAAAATTATGCAGAGTATAAAAGTACAGTCAAATGAATATTAATTTTCCAAACCAGCTGATCATTCACAACATCTGCACATAAACTTTCCAGTCAAACGTTATTTATAAATACACTGAAGAAGTCCTTGTATCAATCTTGGTATGCGTGTATGCATATGCCTACATATACACATTTTATACAGAAATGTTGGCCCAGCACATCTTTCTTATTCCAATAATGTCTTGCAAGTAAAATCAATTATGATAAGTGAACACTTGAGTCCTTGAAATTTAATTTTTAACCTACTGGAAAAATGAAATATATTATTTCTGCCAAAGAAAATGTCCTTGCAGTTACTTAGAAAAGTGCAGATGCATTCAGACTTGAGCGTAAATAATACCAGAACCATCATTGTAACAATCAGATTATCCATAATATCCATCATATTCAACCTAATCAGTCAACTGGTACATCAAATTAATATGCTAATAATGTTAAAGTTTGACGAACTGAACCATGAGACAAGAATCCTGTACTTCTTTGGAGCTGAAGTCTGAAAACCGTGTTAAAGAAACTCTGTCAATGGGTTCTATTTGGCCAACAGCTTCTGGTACACACCTACACAAACTATTTCTTAAAGACCAGTTTTAACATAAATTTTAAAACCAATCCCTAGTCCACTGAAATTCCATGTTCCTTGTTAACTTTTAATATGGTGCATGAATTATTATAACTGATATACAAATATGGATATGACACAACAATTCATTATTACTATACCACACCAAATAGACCCTGCCCACAGATTAAAGCACATTATTCTCAGAACATGACATTTTGGAGACTGGCTCTGCCTCTGTGCTCAGGTAAAAAGGGGCAACAAGAAACAGCCAGTCTTTAATACTAGGCATGGAAACAATCCACTTAGGAAAATAAACAACAACCAAATGTGGCAATTATCAGATGATAAGAGACAGGCATTCTACGTATGATATTAGAGAATGCATGTTCACTACTACTGCTATGGAAAAAGCAATAAGTATTACAGATTCTGAGTGTGGGCCTGTAGTTTCAGTTATCCAGTATGCAAATTGCATGCAACATATTACATATGTTGTCACCTGTTGCCTGTCCAGCAGTACCATATTTTTTCCACATTATCTCATGAACAGCACAATTTTCAGAGGGCAGAGGGGGGGGATTATTCAACTACAGATGTGTATTTTGATTTTCTCTAAAACTTTTGTCTGAAATATTTCTCATTCTGAGAAGAACTTGGCGAGATATTATCATACATGTACATACATCTTCAATGAAAGTACCAATTATTCCTGTCATATTTTAATCAAACTTTAATTTCCTCAAAATACTTTTGAAACATCCTCAAATACCACGTTTCATGAAAATCCGTCCACTGCATCCAATGGGGCCAACTCTGGAGCCCCCAACCCCATTCATTACCTTAGGATGAAAGGAGAAACAGGTTCTACAACAACATGTTTTTAGACTATTGTACTTTCATCAGACAGTGAACAAAGACCAATTGGTATGTCACAGTAATGATAATACCCACTTCTTGTTAAATTTCAGGAGCACAAGAGGCTGAGAACAGCTGTCTCTATCAGACCCGACTGGGTGGATATTTTAATTACTCTCATCTAGAATGGGAACTAATCCTGTCCCCAAAATGTTGTTCTAAATTTTACCTTAAACATGGGATGCAGGACAAGGTCCTGGAAGTGAAAGATTGCAAATTACAACTATATCTGCTGTTGCTGGAGTGGAACAGCAGAATGGCTGATTAAATTAAAATATCTCTTCAACTTTAAAGTCCAAGAAGTGTGAATAACTCAGAGTCATGCAAACACATCTTGCTACTGAATTCACCTGGAATAACTCATCCCTTCATTTCAGACTATTTTGAGCAGAAACGCTACAGATGTCCCTGTGCTTAACCTTTTGGTGCCACAGTTTAAAGCTGTATGCAGTATGCAAAACCTATAATTTAAATTTCATGATTTAATGTTTTTCATACAAATGCTTAAAAAAATGCAAAAGGGAAAAATCGCAACAGGGCTGTATAAGAATGGCCATAACTAACTGGCACAGTTGGTTTTTCTTTTCAGGTGGTTCATCCCCGTTGCGTATGATCAACAATATCTAGTTGAAAAATATAGGAAGGAAGTCAATACACAACGAAAAACTTTATTGGATGTAGATAAGCAACAACAGTAGACTACATGTTTCGGCCTTTCTCTATAACGCCATCTTCAGGTCTAGTACAGCTTACTAAAGAGTAACAGTCCTGTGGGGTGTAACGTGCATGGTGGGTAAACTATGGAGAGTGGAAACCGAGATCTCGTTTCGACAGGGAGTTTGGTCTTTCTACATTCCTTCCTGCAAAGTTTTTCTACCAGTGATTCCAATAAGTACAAACATATACTGTTTCTCCCTTCAGAACCCAGTGCGAAACGTACGTGACATTTTATCACGTCACTCTCTTGCCCGCAATTTCCAGTGCAGACTCTAGTTCATACCCAGTGCATATACAAGATTTCCTTGCTGCATAGTCCTGTGCTAAGTGAACACGTCGAGACACACGCCTCTTCTCCGCAGCTTGCTGCACTGGCTTCGTTCCCCATGGAAGTCTCTCACTCTTCATAACACGTCTGAAACCTCGAGCCACCACCTGCATTGACACCCCAAGCAAACCCCC
>JGI24700J35501_10929826_pt1 | contig 10322 bp, 7 predicted proteins | sample TergutTh196P1_FD_35501 | JGI IMG/M metagenome (IMG submission 35501) | reverse complement strand
TATAAAAGTAAGATATGCATACACAATGCAAGCATGTGTGATGGGCATAATGTACCATTACCTCAGTTATGTATCATACAGTGTTTCTAATACAATAAATGCCAAGAGAATGCAGGACTGGCACAGAGCTAAAAAGATATAATGTTTTCAAAACCAGACTAACTCATTAGATCTGTTGCAGATTTATTGAAATGTAATAATTTACCTGAGTGTACAGAAAAATGACGTCTGAGATCCTTATTATTGGTGAAAGCCCGTGAACAGATGTGACAGTTGTGTGGACGTTCTCGTGAATGAGTTCGCTGGTGATGAATTAGAGCCCATTTGTGACCAAAACTCTTTCCACATCCTTCACACATGAAGTTCTTCTCTCCTGTATTTGTAAAAGTAAAATAAATCATGCACTACTTAGTATTGTAACAGAAACTTGGTCTCCATTTGATTAATGGAACACCCAAATGGTAGGAGATGGGTGGTCAGTTTGTTTAGATTTAGCTACACTGTGCAGCAGATCCATATGTGTTCCTTTCATATACTGGTATCTTTTCTATTTGGGTTGAATTAATGTATAAACTGAACATAACCACAAACTTCACTGTATAATTTCTTTTGAAAGTAGCAAGAATTCTGACAGTTTGGAAGCTGGAAGTCCAGCAAGTGTTTTGGACACGGGTTTGAACAGTATGTGTACTTAGGCCATGTTAAACTGCTGGTTTGATGCCAGATCAATGTCTAAATTCAAGTTATTTACTGTAGTCAGGTTGGTTTCACAAATACCCACATGGATTGATTAGCCTATAGGAGCCTAACATGCAGATGGTGCACAAATCTGTAGAAATTTGGAATTTGATGAGTTGAGAAAGTTTTGGAATTAGGTGTCGGTACACGCATGGAGAGGTTGTTTGGCCACAGGCATCCAACCTTTTTGTGGTAAAGGGCCACAACCATTATTGTGGACCTGTTCATGGGCAACAACATGCAAAATTACAATAAGTGGTATATCTAACATCTTAGATTGTGTAATTTTTGAAGTATGTACATAATTTACAACTGTAGCCCCAGGCTGAATAATACAACCTGGTGGGTTGGGGATGGAGACCCATGCATTTGGCACTGGTATTTTGGACAGTGAAAATCTGTGTTGCTCTTTTGGATATTATTTTAATCTCACTCAAGAAGTTGGGTTTCGAGTTTTGGACTGGTGACATCAACGTTTCAGTTTATGTTGCTGTTTAGAAAGTCTTTTTTTGAATCTTATAACTTGACACAAAAAATTTTGCATGTATTTCACCAGTTCCCCATACATACACATATAAATAACTGCAACTTAATTAGCAGTGATGTCTACATACAGTAACAGTGTTATTAGTATGAAGTGTGTAGTGGGTGCCTGCCACCACAACATGGCACGTTCTCAGGTTTCAGATGGAGGAACAGCCTCCAGTGTGGAAGGTAGCTGTGAATATATGGTATGAGCAGTTGCAGACAGCCGACAAGGGGTGGTGCTCCAGCGTGGGAGTTGGGCGAGGTGCTAACAACTCCTCATCGAACGAACTTGCCTTGTTACAAAACAGACACATGTGCCTCAGACCTGGACTGATCCTTTGGTACAACCTAAGCGATGAAAAAGGTACATGAGATTTGGTACGTGGGATGTTAGGAACCTGTACAGGCAGGTTCACTTACAGCAGGACGCAGGGAATTAGCAAGATATAAATTAGATTTAGTGGGTGTGCAGGAGGTTAGGTGGGACAAAGGGGTCACAGTAAGTGCAGGGGATTATACTTTTTTCTATGGAAAAGAAAAGAAAATCATTTGGGAACAGGATTTTTTTGTACACCACAGTATAGTATCAGCAGTTAAGACAGTAGAGTTGGTTAGTGATAGGGTGTCATATAGAGTTCTGAGGGGTTGCTGGTATAATATCATTGTTCTGAATGTGCATGCACCAAGTGAGGAGAAAAGTGAAGATTCAAAAGACAGTTTTTATGATTAGGTTTTTTATCATTTTCCTAAGTAGGTAGGTTTCACCCTTTCATAGGCCACGAAGGCCCTTAGGGAGAGTAGAGATATAGCTCTACCCTATTTTTGACCTTGGCACTAGAAGGGGGTGAGGTGTCAGCGTCACGCCCTGGCCGCACCTTACCCCCCGGGAAAGACCCGGTACCCATTGTACAGGAGGCTGGGTGGGCCTCAGGGCCGGTCTGAACAGGTGCAGAAAATCTCGCCTCCACCGGGATTCGATCCCCGGACCGTCCAGCCCATAGGCAGTTGCTATACCGACTATGCTACCCGGCCTATTTTCGTAAATACCATATGAAAATTCTATAACTAGATTTTAATGCAAAAGTGAGGAGAATATTGTCAAATTGACAAACGGGAATGAGAGTCTACATCAGGATTGTAATGATAAAGGTGTTAGAATAGTAAACTTTGCCACATCAAAAAATCTAGTTGTTAAGAGCATGATGTTCCCACACTGAAACATTCATAAGTATACCTGGAGCTCTCCTGATGGGATGACTCACAACCAGATTGATCACATATTGATTGATAGATAAGGAGATGGCATTCAAGTATCTAGATGTACAAAGTTTAAGGGGAGCTGACTGTGATACTGATCACTATATGGTGGTTGCAAAAATTGGGGAAAGATTGGCAGTAAGTAAACAGCACAGAAGTTTGTTGTGGAAAGATTTAATCTCAATAAGGTAAATGAGCTGGAGGTTAGGAAGCAGTATCAGATTAAGATTTCAAACAGGTTGCAGCTTTGGAGAACTTAAATGATAGTGATGACATAAATAAGACTTGGGAGAACAGTAAAGTGAATCTCAAAACCTCAGCTACAGAGAGTCTCAGGTCTGTACAAATGGAAGCAGCATAAACCATGGTTTGAAGAATGTTGACTTTTTTTTTTTGTATCCAAGGAAGCAGGCTAAATTGCAATGGGTACAGGATCCAAACCAAAACCATGTAGATAATCTAAACAATGTAAGATGTGAAGCTAGTAGACATTGCAGGAACAAAAAGAAGGAATATCTGAAGGCTAAAATTGATGAACTTGAAACTAACAGTAAGATCCAAAATATCAGAGACTTGTATAGGGGCATCATTGACTTTATGTAGGGTTACCAGCCCAAAACTAATATAATAAATGATGAGAAGGTTGATTTGGTTACAGACTCCCACAGTTTTTTGGCTAGGTGGATGAACCATTTCCTTCTGCTGTTGAATGTACATGGGGTTAATGAAGTTAGGCAGACAGAAATACATACAGCAGAACCACTAATGCCTGAGTTGAGTGCCTTGAGTTTGAGATGGCTATGGAAAGCTAAAGAGACACAGGTCACCAGGTATTGTTCAAATCCCAGCAGAACTGATTAAAGCAGGAGGCAGGTCAATTTGCTCTGAGATCCATGAACTTATTCTATTTGCAATAAGGAGGAACTGCCCAAGAAGTGGAAGGAGTTGATCATTTTACCTATCTATAAGAAGGGTGATAAAACACAGTAGTAATTATAGAGGCATATCGCTTTCATTAACTACATACAAAACTTTATCCAACATCCTGCTGTCAAGGTTAACTCCATATGCAAAGGAAATTATTGGGAAGCTTCAGTGTGGATTACAAGGCAACAGGTTTACTACTGATCACATACTCTGGATTTGTCAAATACTTGAAAAAAAATGGGAATACAATGAAGCAGTGTATCAGCTATTGACGTCAAGAAAGCTTATGATTCAGTTAGTTGGGAGGTCTGGTATAATATTCTCATTGAGTTTGGTATCCCCATGAAACTAATAAGGCTAATAAAAATGTTTCTGAATGAAACCTATGGCAGAGTGCAGAAAGGCAAGCTTCTGTCTGACATGTTCCCTAGTAAGAATGGTTTGAAACGAGGGGATTCGTTATCACCAACGCTTTTCAACTTTGCTTTAGAGTATGCCATTAGGATGGTTCAGGTAAACCAGGATGGCTTGAAATTAAATGGTACACATTAGCTTTTGGTCTGTGCTGCTGATATTAATATATTAGGCAGAAGTCCACGTACTATAAAAAAAGGACAGAAGCTTTAGTAGTTGTTAGTAGGGAGAATGGACCAGAAGTAAATGCTGATAAAACTAAGTACATGGGCATGTCTCGAGATCAGAATGCAGGATGAAGTCAAAATATAAAGATTGATAATGGTTCCTTTGAAAGGGTGGAAGAGTTTAAATATTTGGGAACAACCTTAATGTATCAAAATTTTATTCAGAAAGAAATTAAGAGCTTGCTATCATTCAGTGCAAAATCTCGTCTTCTAGTTGGCTATCAAAAAATATAAAGATTGAGGCATACAGAACTATACTTTTGCCTGTTGTTTTGTATGGGCAGGAAACTTGGTCACTCACATTGAGGGAGGAACTTTAGCTGAGGGTAGTTGGAACATTGAGTGCTGAGGAGTATATTGGGGCCTGAGAGGGATGAGGTTACAGGGGAGTGGAGAAGACTACATAAGGGGGAACTTAATGATCTCTACTCCTCACCAAATATTAATTGGGTGAATGAGTAAAGAAGAATAAGATGGGCAGAGCATGTAGCACATACGGGGAAGAGGAGATGTGCATACAGGGTTTTGGTGGGGAAACTTGAGGGAAAGAAACAACTTGAAAGACCCAGCCTTAGATGAAAGGATAATATTAAAATGGATCTTCAAGAAGTGGGATGGTGCATGTACTGGATAGGTACAGCTCAGAATAGGGTCAAGAGATGGGCTCTTGTGAATGTGGTAATGAACTTTAAGGTTCTATAAAATGCGGGGAATTTCTTGACTAGCTGAGAACTGGTTAGCTTTTGAAGAAGGACTCTGCTCCATGGCGTAAGTAAGTGTGTAGCACTTTCGTGATGGATTTTTGTGGCAGAATTTATGTGTGACTGTTGTGTCTTAAATTCATCATGCTGATGGGTGTAATATGTGATCCATGCTGTAAATAAATCACTTAATTTGACATTTGTCTTTCTTACCTGATATCCTGATACCCTACACCTGTTGCAGTCCTTGCCACATTTACCTCAGAGAAGAGAACCTCATGCTCGAAATGATTAGCGAGGTACACTTACACATGAGTAACTGAATGAAGTAGAAGAGTCAGAAGTGTGGACTCATACGGTAAGCAGGGACAGAAAGTGCTGTGGGAGACTGATTCAAAATAGTCCATACAGTGTGACAATGTTCACAGAACTAAGTAGCAAGCAGTTCAATTAAGTATTGCATATTAGATAAACAAATGTGTGATTGAAGAACATTATTTTTATGTACTGAAATATTTGGAACAGTGACTTCTTCTTCATCACGGCTGTCTTCTTTGAAACATCAATAGTTATTTAGCTGTTCAAGAAATTTACAACTTTTATTGTACCACAGAGTTTACTACAGTGTTCACTAAAGTCTGCCATTGCAGTTAAATCCAGTCCAACACCTTACACTCTGTTTATCCAAGATCCACTTTAATACTGCTCTCTCATCTATGCTTTGGTTTCTCACATGGTAATCTCTGTTGCAGTATCTCAACCAAAAGTTGTTGTTCAGTGCTCATTAAGCCATGCATGCTACATGTGCTGCCCATCCAGTATTCTGGTTTTAATCATTCTAACACTTTTAGATGAGAAGTACAAGTTACTGACTTCCTTCTTATGGAGATGTGTTTGTGCTCCTGTTACTTTCTGCTACCAGTACTAATTGAGATTATTTTATTTGACAGTATTGATAGTTAAAAATGTCCGTATGTCAGTGCATATACAGGTATCCCATAGGTCTGAAACCAGTGGGAAGAATAAGTTTAGAAGTCCAGGGCCTGTGGAGTGGCTGGTAAGGAACCCCACTGTCACACTATTGGATTTTTTTCTCTGGGGTCACTTGAAGGCATTTGTCTACATAGAGAAAATTAAGAGTGCCGCACATTTGTGGGAGCTCATACTGACACATGTAACACCATGACCTCTGACACCATCTACCTTGTGAATGCTGACTGGATACCTCTTCCGCATTTGTGTACCAATCATAATGGTGGACACACTGATCACATTCTGTGAATACAAGCCATCTCCATCATTTTTCCTACGGTTCCAGACATATGGGATACTCTGCATTTGCAGACTTCCCCACAGACTGAATAAATCAGTGATACACAAACCCAGTTCTCCATGACACAACATAATATATCCTTCGACGTCTGCTACCTTCTCTTGTAGTTGTGAGACCTCTATATTGTGTCACACTACATTTAACCAACTATAAGCTGACCCCCCATTCACAATTTCAAAGTTACATAAAAATACATACACAGAATGTGGTTAATATGGAGTGTCAATATAATGCAAACCCGTATTTTTCAGGTGATGGATTAGGAAAAATTTTTATCTCGTATTTGGGTCAATACAGCAGGCGTTAGATCTGTAAATCAACATATTACATTATTTTCCTAAATAAGGTAGAGTACATTACTAGTCATAAATTACCTGTGTGTACAATAATGTGCTTGCGAAGATTCACAGTTTCTGTAAATCCACGTCCACAATGAGGGCAAAGGTATGGTTTCTCACCAGTGTGGGTGCGCTGATGTGTCTTGAGACTATGTGATGCTATGAAGCCCTTCCCACAATCTTGACATACAAATGGCCTTTCACCTACAGGCAACAATGATGCCAGCTTAAAGTACAGTGCAACAAATGCATATAAATTCTGCATGAAAAGCTTTCATCCAGGCAGGATTCAAACACAGATGTACTGTCCATTACACACCTTCTACTAGCTGAGCCATGGATGGTCTTTCCTGTGACAACAGTAAAAAGCACACCTACTGAGTAGCTTTCCCACATACATTTCTTTCGTCCCAAAATGTAAAAGACCAAGCAAATGAAACCACTATCCTGTCAAGTGTCCCCATTTAAATCTTGGGACCTACAGACTCCTTTTTCACAAAATATGGTATCAACAGTATGCCACTGAAGGCCACACCAACCGTGTACTTTCTTTTCACTTCCCCACAGTTGGTTACAACAACATGGTGGATGCACAAACTTGTGTATTGGCAATAATACAGGCACAATTTAATCTGTAGTCCTTAAAAAAATGTTAAAATTAATAGATTTTTAAACAATATGCAACTTTTGTTGAGGTAACTTTCTTATAAAATGTAAAACATTAGGTACCTGAAATTTATATTTAGCTTGTGGTCTTATGAAAATAACTAATGAACACTCCAGACAGGCATGTGAGAAATGTGGTATAGAGATAGTTCATAAACATATCTGCAAATTCTGGATGAATGATTCTTCATAAGAAAACAGTTGCAAACAAGGCAACTTTGACATTAGCCTGAAAAACTTAATATAAAATCTGTATTTAGGTAATAAGTATGTTCCAAAAAAGAAAATGTAAGTAACAGAAATGACAATCTAAAACATGTAAGAATTCAGGTCCTCACAGTGTAAGAAAAATTTTATGGAATTTCTACATCCAGTTTTAAGAGAATTAAGTTTCTAGCGATGTACCTAGATCCAAGTATGTATGATAAATTATACTCTTACCTGTATGAATTCGTATATGCCTGGTGAGTTTGTCTTTCTGCCTGAAACCTCTGTTACATGTTTCACACACATATGGTCGGGCACCTGGAAGTGTAGTAGGGTAAGGAGAACTTCCATGTTTGATCAGTGTAGCTAAACATTATATATATACATATATAAAAGGACCACTGCACATGCATACGTGACTTCATGTTCAGACGGACTTTAGAAACAGGATGTCATGCATTTAATGATGCTGTCAATAAGATTATGGGGGTACAGTGTCAGTGGTAGATGAATGAAAAAATGAGCACAGAGCACTGGTGGAATAACAGTGACTTAAACTGGGCCAGGACCATTTCTTTCGTCATCTTTTCCAATAATTTATTTACTGTCAACCAAACATTCAACACTATAGAACTGAAGCTACTGACAGCATTATTAAATGAACCATAAATATACAGATACATGAGGAATCTGTTCCACCAATTACAAATGAAAACAGCAGTGGTCCCTTGAACTTCAATGTAACAAGATTCATCTTGCATGTGTTAAAGTCACACTTCCTTCATAATCAGCCAACTGCAGAGAATTTTACTGTCAGAAGATCATAGTATCTTAGCAAGTGTGGAATTGCATAACATCCTTCAGACAAAATAAAAATTACTTAAAGAACTCACTCACTAACCTGTATGGTTGAGATGATGACACTCAAAGTGTGACTTGGATGCAAAGCTCTGTCCACAAAGATCACACTTGAAAGGTTTATCTCCAGTAGCACAAAAGTTGTGGTAACGCACATGTTCTCGTCGCTTGAAAGTCTTAACACATACTGTGCACGTATATAGAGTTGGATTACCTGCAAGAACTACATATATAAACACAGGACAAGAGTCCAGTCTCAGTCATATAAATTTAGTAACATTTACTCACAGTTCCTATTTTTTAAATGAATATGTGACTAAATATTGAACTTAGAGTGAGAATTTTAACTGCCGACTTGTGAAACATTTGTTGAAATTACTATAACCAATGCAGTGTTTGATTCTGTCAAACTAATAGTCTGAAAGGCCTATTAAATAACCAGACTGACATATAGGCTGACATTATAGCTGAGGTTGGAGAACTATCATACAACATTATTCAAAGTTTTATTGGCACACAAAATCAAATACCATGGTTGGCAATACTGGATATCAATGGAAAATTGTAATGTCTGAAATACACAGTTGGCAAAACTGAGGTTGGTGACTTTGTGGATCTAATCCAGTTCCTTCTAAACAAAGGTTATTAATTCTAAATCTCTGAAATCTCAGAGAACTACATACAATAGACATAAAAATTTTGCTGTCCTATTGCATCCTCAATCACAAAGGAGCCCAGCAACAGACTTTAAATACAGTTGTTCATATAGTTTTACCTTGCACAACAGTGATATGACTCGCAATAACCATCGGTTTCCTCTTCTTTTCTAATTTAACATCTATTGTTTCCAGTTCTTCACTTTCAACCTTGCTGTCAGGCAAATTCACAACATCTTCCAGGCTACATTTCTCCTTAATTACATCATCACAGTAAATCAAGCTGTCATCACTTTGCCTATTGTGATTATCATCATCAGTTAAAATCTCTGTTTCTGTACTTTTCTCTTCATCACTCTCTCTTTTGTGTAGGACAGAAACGGACCTCTCACTCTCTTGAGATTCAAAATCTTTAAATTGTGTCTTTCTGTCTTTATGTACTTCAGTGTCAGCAGTGTCACTGTTGGTTGTAGGAACAGAGAGCACACTGTTATCAATTTCACAGACTGATGCTAGCAACTTTCTCTGACTGTGTCTACGAATGTTAGCTGGAGGAATTGGCAGCTTCTTTCCACCCAGTTCCTTTGTGATCACTAGTGACAGAACATACATAGCATAAATACTGCAGACAGTGATAGAGTCTAAACAGTATACAAAAGAAAATTAGATGTGACTTTATAGCTAATTTGTGCTACAATAATTTTGGCTAAGAAATTCAGCTTCAAATAACAGAAACTTTGTGTGGATACTGATGAACATTCAGTTAAATTTCTCCTTCCCTTTTGTGTTACAAAGCGTGGCACTGCTACCAAAATATAGCTGTATTAATTTAAAAATTGGTACAACTCCTTTTAGCTAGAAAGTAGTCTATCTTATTACAAAAAAAAAGTGTTCTTCAAACTAATGGGTGTGATATCAAGAGACTTTTTGTGACAGATACAAGCCTATATTTTCAACATCCAGAGAACACGTGTTTAGTATCCCCAAGGTGAACATTTAATTACAGTGTAGGTTTCATCAACCAGTCCCTCCAAAAAATGAATATATGACATTACTTTCTCCATATGTGAAAGTTTTCAGATTACCACAATCAAATTAATAGTCTCTATCAATTTCATAGATATTATAAAACCATTAAATTACATGTGACACACACAAATCCATAAGTGGATGTAAAATGGTTCAGTTTCTGTTAATGCAGTCATACAATATCATATTATTAATGACAGGAACACACCAAAAGTTTCACTAGTACTTCATATCCTAGTTCAAATTGTGGCCCACAACCAGGTACCCTCACGTGTTACATTGTTTCCTCAGTCCCTCTAGAAAATTATGGGATAATATACATACATACATACAGGCATAACGCATGTATGTATACACACACACATACACACACATATATATATATATATATATATATATAGACACACACACACACATATATACACATTCACAGACCCATCATC
>JGI24700J35501_10929828_pt1 | contig 10323 bp, 5 predicted proteins | sample TergutTh196P1_FD_35501 | JGI IMG/M metagenome (IMG submission 35501) | reverse complement strand
TACGAGGTTACTTGATCACACACAGCGACGCGCCACAGTCGGTAGGACTCCTCTGAACGAATGATCAGTCCGTCGCAGAGACCTCTACCTGACAGCATGTGTATATCTGCTTCATTTTATTAAAGGTTTCGGAACTCCCTTGTTGCAATAATGGTCCATAGTGTTCTTATTCACTTATTTTGTGACAAGCTTTACGTCGGTCGTCGTCGTTTTTTCTCGCCGTTACTGTTTGAGGGATTTGAGCATAAAGTCTCTTTTGCTAGCATTAATTACGAAGCGTAGGGAATGTGGTGATGTGGTTGGGATCTTTATGCGTGCGAATTAAGAGGACCTTTTTGGAGAGAGGAGGTCTTGCCCTTAGAAATGTTGCCTTCCTGGATGTCGAGTGTCTTATACCCATTGTCACATACGTCCTTGGACACCGCATCGTCGGCGTCCCAATAATGATTGTGCTGTACCACTAGCTGTAGTACCGCCAGCAGTTCACAGCTTCCGTAGCACCACGAAAAATGATGTCTCCCTTGAGGCGTCATAATAAATAAAGAAAATAGAGAGAGCGTTTACGAAAGATAGACTGCTGAGATTGTACCCTAATGTTGGCCACGACTTCTTCCTGTTTCTTCCTTTTCCAGTTTATTATTCATTAAACATCCTACCATGCGACGCTATTCTGAGCGTTTAGAAGTGTCGTTACATAAAACCGCGAATAAGGAAATGAAAGAGATACCCTAAGTTTAGGATAGCTCACGGTGTATTACAAGTACACAAGTGTGTTCCCCTTTCAGAATACGCGTTATTTAACAATACGGTACTTTCGTTGCGATTTTTTCGTAATATGTCATTCATTTTGATGTTGCAGGCACAAGTAGACGTACATTTACAAAACGTGTAAATCTGAATATTAATAATAATAGTAATAATAATTATAATGTTTCCCTATATTTTGTTAAATTTGTACCATGTCGAGAAGTGATTCTCATAAGAGGCATGGATTTTGGGTTGTATTACGAAAACTAATTGTGTGAATAATTTTTTTTTAAGTCAGTGGAGATTTCGAATGGAGCTTTTTATATGATAATGTTTAACCGATGAAGACTATATTTTCCGACGTAAATATCTTCTTGGCTTGTGTTCGGAATGGCGTCGTTAAATAAACAGAAGCGTGAGGTAGAGGACTTCAGGCTTGTGCTGATGCTGTTAGGCAATTCATGGTTGTCCGCTGTTTTTCCAGGACAGGAGATACTAAGTTGAAAATTAACAGACAGTTCATACTCGTCGGTTGTGCTGTATAATGACGTTGGACTCCTCTTTATGTGCACTGCGTGTCGCAAAACAGTGCTACCAAGAGCTGTGGTTCTCAACAATCTATTTGAAACACCATTGTGACATTGTCAATATATTTGGAATTTAATAAATGTACGACGTGTAGACTGATGATTGCTGCTTCACAGTCGAATAATCCATGGAATTTCTAATTCTGGCATTCTGTCACAAATAACAGATACAGGAAATTTCATTAAACTCATATTTAACAACGGGATTATGTTTTAGCACCGAATTAATATCAGGACACCAGAAATGCCGCGTGTTGTGTTTAACACATATTTGTGGATCAGACACGCGATGTGAAGCTGTGTGTGGCTAAGTTACCACTTGTGCCTGTTTTGTTCTTAGGTGTAGTCTGAATGTAAGAATAAGATTCAATGTAACATGAATTTCCTCCTTTTCCATTGGGTGAGGTCAGGGGTTACGGAGAGAAGAGCATTGTGGTCACTTCTTGAATAGATTGATTACATATTGTAAGAGCTACTCAAAGAGTGAATCGGGCGCACAGAATAGGGTTTGCGATTTCCGCGTCTTTTCATCCGCTTTTCTGCTTGATTAAATTATAAAATATGAGATGTAATTGAGAGAGAGTTACTACGTACGTTTTTTATTTTCGTAGTTTTTAGTTTATTTTCTTTTTTTATTTATTTAAATCTTTCTTTTTTTTTATTTGGCAGAAACAGCCTCTAGTGGGCCAGGGCCTCCTCATTCACGAGGTTTCTAGATCACACACAACGACGCACCACAGTCGGTAGGACTTCTCTGGACGAATGATCAGCTCGTCGCAGAGACCTCTACCTGACATCACACAACACTCGCAAGAGACAAACATCCATGCCTCCGGTGGGATTCGAACCCACAGTCTCAACAGGCGAGCGGCCGCAGACCTACGCTTTAGACCACGCGACCACTGGGACCAGCATCATTCGGTTTTACCATTCTGAATGTTACGAATATTTAATGAAAAAAGGAAACGATATTTTGTACTCCTCTTCTGTAACGGTGTATACGAGAAATAGGATATTTCTTCTTGCGGAGTGCCACTTTTTATTAAATTCCGAATGCACTATTCTGGAAATTTTCGTCAAAATCTGGAAAGGAATTGGCCATATGAATACTCTAGGCGTATATGAAAGACAGTATTAAAGTGGGCCCGAAAGAAATGTGATGTAGGATCTCACACGTCCACCATATTTCTTTCAGACTGAGTTAATCTTGAGGACTGTTTTGGAAGAGATAATGAACCTCTGCTTTCTACGTTCTTATGAAGGGCAGGGAATTTCTTCATAATCTGATAATTTTATCTTCTCAAGAAGGACTCTGGTCCGTGTTCGTATGATTTGCTCAGTTTGTGATTGTTGTTGCGAAGATCGTGTAGCATATGTCCAGGTTTTCCCCAAACGATTTCCACCTTTCATGTGCATTCACATCTGTTGGTCTCTTTTATCTTGGAGCTCGGTATTTGGCGTATTCGTGTACTGTAGTGTCCATTAGCAGCATTAAATTTACAAGCTTTTTTTTTATATTTTTTTTTTTTTCGTTCATGTGACCGTGCATCGTAACAAATTTCTTCGTAATAAAACCAACTAGATGCACAGACGAACTGTCCGAAACATGTAGAGTTTCATGACAAAATAAATTTGTGAAATTGGTGCATCTGGTTGGTTTTATTACAAAGAAAGCCGTTCATTATTTCCTAACTGCGTATGTCCTCCCTCTTCCCACCTACCCAGGAGAGAATGGTTTTCATTTCACGTAACGGTTGAGATCAGCGACGGAACATTTCGCCTATTTAGCCACCGTACGCCACAGAATATTGCAGTATCGCCCTAATTTGATTCTGTTTTCACCACATGAACACGAGCCGCCTGTATTTATGAGTGATGGGCGAGGGATAATGATTGTCTCTCGCCATTCACTTACGTACGATTACAATTACTGTAATCGTATATGTACAGCGGTGAACTTTAAATCGTTTAGAGCGTTCAAGAAAATTTGGAACATGAATTTTGTTGGTGACTTGAGCACTGGAACCTTGAAAGAGATGCCACTGACAATTTTTGGAATAATAGATGGTCGACATATTATTGTAAGTTCGGGCGGGGCGTAAGTGGACCATGCGGGTTTTTATATTTGCGCGCAATCGGCGAAGTTACTCAGTTGTCTTATGGTCTCATTTCGCCTTCTCTACTGAACATACTATTAAGAATGTTCTGAAATCACATGAGAAAATTAAAAAACAAAATTGTAACTTTTACGAAACTTGTAACAACGGAACTTCGTAATACTGAATTGTTTGCAAGTCATATGAAGCGTTTTAAGTAAAGGACTTTGTCTGTCTCCACAATAAATACATTAGCTGCAATTTACTGTTTTATTTCGAGGGCTTATAAATTCGGAAACTGAAAGAACTTGAAAAAATTTAAAATATTTACATTCCATTGTAACGCGATTACGCGATAACGATAAATACATTAGCTGCAATCTTTTAATATTAGATTTTAACAGATGAAATGTACAGACAACGTATGTAGTCACAAACTGAAAAAAACTGCTATCGAACAAATTAATGTCTTGACATTTCACCTTCACATTAAATATGCGATTTCGGAATTTTAGAAGCAATAAAATTTACATTCTGTCGCAGTGCAAGTGACTTGCACGTGAACATTGATGAAGATGGTCATCAGCCATCTGCCAAATATTCTTGAAAAACTTTCCTATAGGCCGGAAAAACTATTGGTTGCAGGCTTCTGAAGTAACTGATCTAATCCATTGTTTAAACGTTTCTAGGCCAATGATGCCTCGGTAGCCATAAAGAACAGTTTGTCGTGCAGCTAAGGTGTACGCCCAGTACCTGTATCTGTGCAATGTGAAGAATCAGGAATATTCACATTCTACCACGTCAGATCTTGGACGTACTTTCACGCAGTCGTGTAAGAATCTTGCCATTGTCAAGCATAAATCACCATTCATGCCTATGCCCTTTTTCGCTCTCAGTCTGATAAGTTATTCTTCCACTGTTCATGTAGTGTCTGCCATACAAGAAATAGCTAACGAAAGAAATAAAGTGTACTTAAAACGGGAGCTTATGGTGGTGCATGACCAGCGTCAAAGCATCGAGCACTAGATTACTGTAGCCAGGCAAGCCACCCGGTAGGTTATGTGAAAAAGTAAATATTCTGCATTCAAGCTGGGCAAAATTAGAAGCTTTGGGTGTTCATAAGTTCAGCTGTGTCGTCACCCTGATTGGAAACAATCCCCATGACTTACCAAGCTTCACCTTTTTTTCTGCCAAGTATGTTATTTCGTTCTGCGAAACCAAGCCATTTGAAGTTACGCGTGGACGAACCCAAAATTCTCGTCGGACAGTTGGAATGGACCTTAAATCAAGACAGTTGCAACCCTTCACCTTCGAGATCTATGCTCGTGGGTTGATACGTGATGTATTAATTTAGGTGTCGTCACTCCGTTGTGTTTTTAATGGATATCTGTTTTTATTATCAGAGCGAACACAGCACTTTGAATACTATGCATTCGTTTATCTTTTACAGCATGTTTCGGCTGTTTATTTGGGCCATCTTCAGGTAGAATCAGAATGACATAAATACTGGGGTAGAGTCTTCCCCTTCACAGTTATGCGTTAAAGTACGTAAGTTGACGATTATTCCTTATGTAGGAATAATATTAAAATGTATGCAATGGTAGTTAAAATTTATTAAAATGTAATTTTTACTGAATTTTAGATGGAAGTAATTTCTTCGTTTTCTTTATTTTTTCCATCTAAAATTCAATAATAATTGCATTTTAATCAATTTTAACTACCATTGTGCTGTATAAGTTTTATTATTAGTCCTTTATAGGCAATAATAGTCATCCTGTGTATTTTAACCCACTAACTCTGATGGAGGGGCCCCCACCTCAGTATACTTTTCCACTTACGTTATTGTGATACCACCTGATGATGGCCGAAACAAACTGCCGAAACATGCTGTTGAAGATAAACGAATGTGTAGTGTTCGAATTGTTGTGTTCGCTTTGAGAATAAAAACAGGCATCAGCATTGTTATATCGTTCTGCTGCTCTTGGGTTAGTTGTCTAGTTAGTAGGCCCGTGTCTTCAGTAAACCGCTGAAAACAAACGTGACGATGCCATACTCGTTCTTCCCTTTAAATTGTAAATTAATAACAGTCTTCTTTTTTCAGGATTTGTTTTATATGTGTAAATTTACATAATTAAGTTATGTGACTGCAAAATGCATTTTTAGATGTTTGCTTTTCATCCGCTGGTCTAGCACATTAGCAGTACTAAGTGGGTTATACAGAATCGCAGTGTAATCTTCCCATATATTTTTTACGTGTACCAACCATACCATGCTGTACATGGACATGCCAGTGAGAAACACAGGTACCCGCAATGCCGGCAGACATTCCAGCACGCCTTGAAGGCTTCATCCGTACTATAATGATCCTTCATCTTTCCACGCCGAAGACGTGACCAGACTGTTAGACGTACACACACCCGCACCATTTACCTGCGAATGTCATCAGCTGACACGTAAAAGAATCGCTGGAACATGCTCCCATTATGTGCTTGTGTCGAGTCTGTTTACAGTTTGCATGAGATTCAGAGTTCCTCGTCCTGTGCGATGGCAGGATAACTGAGTAAAGTGCCGGCAGTGGTAAGAATGGGAATTTATTTTGACAGGGGTGGTATTTCTCGCCTCGCCACCTTCCCGGGTTCTAGTTCCTATCCAGTGGTATTTCAGCTATTTATCAGTTCCTGTTGATAGAGAATATGACAGTATTATGAACGTTAGATATACGTTTATTCTTCACACCGGTATCTGGCCGAGAAAGCTTCGTAGCTCAGGATAACCCGTCTGTTACTGCGGTGATGAATCAACGATTGTCTATTCCGAGTAACTACGAACTCGTAGGAAGACCTGCGGAGTTAGGTTCGACACGGAAATTAATTCCTCTCCCACAGCAGTTCTATAACCGTGGTCTTCCGTTAGCACCTGGTTTGCCAACCGAGGTATTTGGTTTTTTGTGCTCACGGTTTTGAACTTCTGTAGGCCTACACTTAGAAACATTGGTGGGTTTAGCAGTAGGAGATCCACGCTTGGAGGAACAGAGGTTTAATGACATCCAAAGTCGGTCCACTCTCCCATTTTTTACTGGAAAGTTTAATTTTAATATTATCCTCCCTTCTGCTCCTACGTTTCCCCATTCGTTTCTTCTTTTAGATTTCCTGATTAAAATTTTGTATGCAGGCCTACGATGACTGTTAAGTGTTGTTACCCTTTTCCTAGCCCCAAGTTTTCGTAAAAACTTGGTTCTGTCAAGGGCAATGTTTTGAGGAACGTCACCCTCACATTGGCGAGAAATTGCTATTCATCACACGTTGCTTTTAAAAGGTATGTGCCCTGAGTACAAAAGGCATGTCGAAGGCTTTGCTTGCGAGTTTTGTTGTGAATAAACATGTGTAAGCGTATCCGGTATACGTGTACGAGTTTCCGTGAGAACCGCACAGCAGCACTGATATGCATAGGGACACTGAAGCGACAGCCATTATGTACAGATCATGGGGTTAATTTTAATTTGTCCGCAGGTTAAAGGGGAGGATGGGAAGGGGATGTAGAAGGGGAGGGTTTGAGCCCTGCTGTGGCGTTGTGCGTTTGTTTGGGTTTGTTTTCCACTCAATTAATAATCAGACTCAACCAGCCGGGTTGTTCTGCTAAATAGCTCCAGGCTGCGCAATGGTTTATGCGCACGTGTAACTCAACCATGCTACCTGTGTTTTCAACCTTCGTTCCCATCGAGGATGCACCTGCACTTTGTGGATTGGACGGTTCTACAACAGCTCTATATCAAAAACAACAGTAGTCTAAGTATTAATACGTATGGAAAGAAAATTCTGCCTGTTATTAAGTTCTTAATTAAGTAATTTATTTATGTGTAGCATATTTAACGGTCGGTCCCAGTAGCCGCGCGGTCTAAGGCGTAGGTCTACGGCCGCTCGCCTGCTGCGATTGTGGGTTCGAATCCCACCGGGTGTGTGGTTGTTTATTTGTTGTGAGTGTTGTGTGTTGTCAGGTAGATGTCTCTGCGACGGACTGATCACTCGTCCAGAGGAGTCATACCGACTGTGGCGCGTCGTTGTGTGTGATCAAGAAACTTCGTACGCGATGAGGCTATAGCCCCGCTACCGGGCTGCAAAATACAAACCCACAATGGGTTGTAGCGCCAGTAGGAAAACAAAAGTATATTTAACGAGCTTTCTTTAGCTTAGCCTTTATACCGTACAGTGATTTGTTGATGGTAATATAGCCTCGAAAAAATGTAGAAGGAAGCGGACTGTAGATGTACTATCTTGGAGTTTGCTTGGAGGGACAAAGTGAAGCCACGATAAGCAGAAATCTAAGACACCAACATCTAAAACTTAAGTATACTCGTTCAGGTCGTGTTATGAAAATGCAGGATAAAATCACTACATAAATACAACTGCCTAATAATTTTAAACCTTTGGGAACCTGGCAAGGTTGTAAGGTTTGTTAGCGACAGTAACAAATTGTTATTGTTTGTAGGAATAAGTGACGCGCAGATTAAATTCGGGTAAATTTCCTTATCATTCAGATGAGTGTCTTTCCTGTTCGAGTTTGCTCTATGAAGAAGTGAAGATTACAGTGTCCTTGAGGGGCGTAATGCTTGTTCTTCCACATTAAGGAAGGAACGTAATTTAGGGTGCCAGATCTGAGGTTCTCACAGCGGTGTTGACTTTGCGGGTCTTCTGGAATGTTACACCGTGTCGACTGGTGAGACGTTAGTGATATTTGTACGAGCATAGTGCCTTCCTGTTCAGGATCCAACGTAACGTCCTAGAGGACATGTATCCTCCTGAATGAGGGTGTTCGGGAATCGGAAACCAAAGATAATGCTTGGACGTAATGACAGAGGATGAAGAAAATTGAGGGCATGAGGCTTAATAATTTGTACTTTTCACAAAAGTTAAAGGCATAAAGTTTTTCTTGCCACAAGCCATGAAGGCATATGGGGGAAGTGTAGGTAGCTCCGCTCATTCGTAACTTCAGCAGTTTGTAGTGGTGAATGGTCAGCTTCACGCCCCGGCCGCTTTGTTCCCTGGAAATTAACCCCTCTACTCATTCAATAAGAGACAGAGTGGTCCTCAGAACCGGCCTGGGCGCTTTGCGGGCAATCGAAACAGGATTTCGTAGCCTACACAGAATAAAGAGTACTGTATGCCGGTTTCTACCTTCCACCAGACATTCTTTACGAATTTTATTTTATTCATACGGTGCATAATTCTTATAATTAATACAGCAACCAACATATGCACTTAATAAAGTAAAATTTATGACCAATACTGATCTTCTACATGTTTCCGCACCGGGTGCCCATACTAAGGGAGTCTTTCAGAACAAAGGAATAAAAGGTATTGCATCGCCCTCATTTGCTTGATTAAAATATTAAAATTCTAAACTCCATAAAATTGATAAGCATAAAATTACAATTTTGTTATATTAAAACTGTGTAATACCCCTTCCAGGTACAAGTTGTAGCTATTTATACTCTGTATTCAGTATGTACACAGACGTCTGTCTCGTTCTTTGTGATCCGAAGGGATCTCGTCCAGATGGAGCTCGTGAAGTGTGTAATGTCGGGCGGTGTGGACGCTGCACAGTGTAGTGATCCATTTCTTTCTGTCTTTGATCTTCAGTGGAATGTGTGTATTATCATGGAATTATATTTATGTAGTTTTTATGTGGATTACTGCACAGTATATGACTTCTTGCTGTCTCATTGCGTTATTGCTATTTGCTTTATGTCTTTCGCTCTTTGTTATGTGCTAATTAATTGTTTTATATTTTTCATGATTCGTTTTATGTTTGTTTTCTTGTTTTGAGTGTTGTGCTTTCTATTTTGTGTGTTCTGTGTTTTTGTATTTTGTTGTGTATTGTTTCTCCCCATGTATATTGTTGTTTATTTCCTACTTGTGTACAGTTTTACCGACCACTGCCACCGGGTGGAAACCCAATTGCAGTTAATAAATATCATATCGTATCATATCATATCATATATTCTACTACATGTATTGCGATTTCACACTATCGATTTATCTCATATAACCTCAAATTGTCCCACCTTCGCAATATTTGTAACACGCACGAAAAAAGTTTCTTGCAGAATTCCGTGGTATGTATATGGTCATTCGTCATTTGCCATCTCCTTTCTGATCCCATTGGTGCTTTAGTTGCCACCATACTCTTAATGGTAGATTTATGTTTCGCGAGGTCTCAAGTTCTTGTTCAGCATTTTGCGAAGATGCTGGCATAACGAATTTTGTGCGTGTTTCGAACAACACCGGATTTCAGAACCCTGCAGTAGTTGTCACCTCCACCTTAAAAGTTTCTCGTGGCCACCTTCTTATTTTCGGTATAAAAACGGAACGTCGCAATCAAGTGGTCATTAGGGAGGCTTTAGGTTTAAACCTCGACTGGGAGCTTGGTTGTTCTTCCATAGTTTTCTTCATTCCATCTGGACAAACGCCAGGATTGTTCCTTAACGTAGGATACGACCGCTTCTTGCCACAGCTTGTAGTGTTCACTGTAGGAGGATTGTCCAGCAATTCGACGTTGTATCGTTGTAGTAGTTCTTGTCGTCGTTAAACCAAGAACAAACAGAATACCGTTAAGTCTGTTTGTAACTTATGTGAAACTGTTGTTTTGACGGAAAATAAAACAGGAAAACTGAAAATTGCTATTAAAGTATGCTGCAGTAGGACGCCATGTAGTCCGTTAGAAACGTACCGACGTTTCTAGGTTGTCTTCCTTCTGCCTTCGGTTCTTCGGCCCATTTCCTCTTCGTGGCCTCCCTAACTGGGGTTTCGAAACGATTGTGTTTTTCAGCATAGTGCTGTGAATTTGGAGGACTAGGACTGTATCGGGGCTTACCCCCCACCCCCACCCCACCCCCA
>JGI24700J35501_10929827_pt1 | contig 10323 bp, 8 predicted proteins | sample TergutTh196P1_FD_35501 | JGI IMG/M metagenome (IMG submission 35501) | reverse complement strand
AGTAATGGGGTTTTATTATCTGTTCAAGCTCGCGCCACGGTATTAGCGCGTCCATCTTCTGCAAAAATACTTCGCGGCGGCTTGTCCGCTTGCGGCTGGCGTATTCTATGTCGCTGAATGTCTGCTGGGTTTTCATTCTCACATTATAGCAGGTTCCGGGGATTTTATCAGTGGTTCCTTAGCTTTTTCCAGCCCGTCTGTATTTTTTACATTCACTGCCGGCGCGGTTAATTTCCGCCCCAAAGCGGAGGCGGAGGCGGCGCGCCCCAGCCGGGAGCCAGTTCGCCAAGCAGCGGGTTCGGCAAAAGACTTTCCCAGTTTGAAGGCTCCAGAACATCCTTGTCAATGCTGACAAAAATCGCCGGCGGGAATTCCCGCTCAAGACTCAGCGCGTTAGTCAAGTTAAGGAAGGCCAGGTTTACGCCGGGAGTGTCGAAATCCCCCGTGGGGCTTTCCCTTGTCATAAGCGCCGGGTTGCGCGTGATGGAGTCCCAAGCGCTTGAAGAGTCGGCGAAAAGAGAAATCGCGCGCGCCATGAACTCGGCGTTGCCGGTTTGCGTGGCGAGCATTTCGTAGACAACACCTGCATTGTTGCGCGCCATCATGAGACGTTCCCCTGTTTCAAGGAAGGCCGGGTTGTCGTTGGGCAAAAGAATCGGCAGATGCGACCTCTGCGTTTCAAGTATGGCCAAAAGCCTGCTGTAGTAGCCTTGGGCGGCAAAAAAGTCCCCGCGCTGGAAAGAGGCGTTGCCCAAGGCGAAAAGAAGCCGGCGGTTCAGCGGCAGGTCGGATGAAGCCCTGAACAGGAATTCCATCGCGTTGCCCCATTCCTGAAGCTGGTAGTAGGCCGCGCCCATGCGGTACAATACCTCCGGCGGCGCCCAGCCCTTGCTAAGACCTATGTGGTAATAGTGCAGAGCCATTTCCATGTCCCCGGCCTTTACGAAAAATTCAAGATCGCCCATGTCGGAAAAAAGCCGCCCCATTTCCGGCGACGGGTTAATAAGCCCCCTTCCCAGAAAATCCTCGTAAAGGGCAATGCCCCTCATCAAATGGTATTCGGCGGCGAAAAATTCCCTGCTGCGGACAAGAGCGTTCGCATAAAGCCGGTGCGCGTCTATACGCATAAGCCGCCGGCGTACGGATTCCTCGGTAGCTATGTCAAAGGCCAGAATCGCGTTTGAAAGCGTAAGCCTCTCTTCGTACAGAGTCAGGCTTCCGAAACGCCCGAAATAACGGGCAAGATGATAGTGAGGCTCCGGCTGGCTGGGGTCGGCGTGGACTGCCTGCAGCAGCATATCAAGCACGCCGGCCTCTTCTATCCCGGCCAAGTAAGGACTTGGAACCCCGACAGGCGTTTCAAGCTGTTTGTCCAAAAGATAGCCGGCAACCTCGGTAAGCGCCGGCGTAGACAGCGTCCGGCCGGCATCCGCCCGGAACCAGTCGTTAAGGAAAAGCACTTCCCTAAGATTGTCCGTGCGGATAAAGTAGCGCATCATCCGCTCGACAAGAGCCGGCTGCCAGCCGACATTCTCCATGAGCCTTGCATAGGCGGCGCGGGCATTTTCGTACATATCGAAGTACGCCAAGGGATTTGAATCGCCCCAGGCAAGATAGTTGTCGCCCAAGGCTAAAAGCCCATCAAAATCGTCCGGGTTAAAGTCCAAAAGATTGTGCCGCAAAATTTCAGAAGCCCTTTCAAAGTTCATTAAATGGTAGGTTTGCAGATGGGCAAAATCCAAAATACCCCTTCTGTCCCCCGGAAAATGCCACAAAAGCGCCTCGTATTTTTCCTGCGCTAAAAGAAAGCGCCGCTGGTTTATGTAGGCTTCGGCAAAACGGTAAAACCAGTTCCTGTTGGGGCGAATTTCAAAGGCCTGCCAGAAAAGCTCGTTTGCCCGCGTGTAGTTGCCGGCGTAAATCTGTTCGTAGCCGCGCCGGTAGATGGACTCCGCCATTTGAGGGATGTAGATGAACCTGTAGCTCAAGTAAGCCACGCAGGCGGCCAGAATTGCGATAATCGAAAAAAGCCGCAATACCGGCAGAAATCTTTTGAAAAAGATATATGTAAAAGTGGCCTGCTCTGCTTCCAGCGCCTCGCCTGAGCTTCTTTCAAAGCTCTTCGGTATGATGATTTTTCTTTCAAGAATCTCGCTTGCCAGAGCCGCCGCTTCGTTTAGCGACGCGCCCCTGACCAGCAGTTTTATAAGTTTGGAAAGCTGTTCCGCCGGCACAACGTGTTCGGCGATTATTTCCTGACAGGCAATCTTCAAGTTAAGCGGATAAGAGGCCAGCGTTTTTTGCAGTTTCTCAAGCTCCGCTTCTGTAAGCTGAATTTCGCTTACATCATCCGGGGTGTCTTCGATATTGACGGGGACCCTTGCCACGCTGGGTTCGGCCTTTGGCTTTTTTATAAAGTCGTCGATATCTGGAATGTTGAAGTCGTCGCCAAAAGCGTCGCTTTCATCTTCGGAGCCGGCGCCTTCGCCGGCCTGCGCGTCCGCATCGTCCAAAGAGATTGAGTCGTCCCCGGCGGCCAAGTCATCGTAATCGAGGCCGCTGAAGCCTTCGTCGGCCGCCGCGTCAGAATCGTCGCCGGAGGGAAGCCCCAAGTCGAAGTTGAAATCGCTTTCTTCTTCGAGGGGCGGCTCCTCGCCTGCGTCCCGGAACCAGCTTTCCATTTCGCGCCGCTCTTCTTCCGGTCGGTGCTGGGCGGCCTTCCCCATAAGCCCCTTGCTGCTTAATTTCGGGAGATTTTCCGCGCCTTCTTCAGAAGACGCACCTTCTTCAGAAGCCGCGTCGGCTTGAGCCGCGTCATCTTGAGGGGCGGCGTTAAATATTTCGTCCGGCGGCGGGGTGTTCAGTTCGCCGGGCTGGCTTCCTACAAACGCGCTGAAATCCATCTCGAAGCCTTCCGTGCCGGCGGAAGGAAAATCGTCGTCGGACAGAAGCGAGCCTTCATCCAAGGGCGCTTCGTCAAATGACACCTCATCAAATGGCGTGTCGGCCAAGGACGCGTCATCAAATGACGCGTCATCCAATGACGCTTCGTCCAAAGACGCGCCGTCCAAAGGCACGCCGTCTGCGGAATCTTCATTAAAAGGGTCGTCAAAAGCGTCGGCGGACAACTGCAAGTCGTCGCCTGTCTGCGCATCGTCTTCAAAGGAAAAGTCTTCAAAAGCGTCGTCATCCGCGCCCCCTGCTTGGGAAGCGTCGCCGGATAAGGCATCTTCGTTAAAAATATCGTCGGAAAACTCGTCTTTTGCCGACGGCTCTTTTGCCTTGGCCGCCGGCTGTGGGGTTAGCGGGGCGCCTTCAGTCTCCGGAACATCGAGATCGTTAAATCGCTGGCCTCTGGCCACAGACCTTTTTTTCTCGTCCCCTACATCTTGAAATGAGTCTTTAAAACTGTTAAGCTCGCTTATAGATGGCATATTAAGATAATTACATATCGGCCGATAACTGTAAAGAGTGTATGAAAACAATTAAACTGTTGGCGTTTTTTATTTTTTTCGCTTCGTTCGCTTCGTTTGCTTCGGCGGCCGAATGGGAGGACGATGTTTATGTTATCGACTTGCTTTTAAGCCTTTCGGCTCCCGGCGCGCCTGTGGTGTTCGACAATGTCGTGGTTTTTTCCGCATCTTCCAATCTTCGCAGGGCTGGGGTTGCCTTTGCGCACGAGGGTTTTTCCAGGGTGCACTGGATGCGCCAGCTTTTGGTTCCCGCATATTTCCCGCCGCCAGAAGAGGGCGATCCGCCCCCGCCGGTTACTATGGATTCGGGTATTTTGTTCCATATATTGGAAATCCCACGGGGGGTAACCGAGATTGAATACCGGCTTGTCATTGACGGGCTTTGGACGACCGACCCGGCCAATCCGAACTCCCGCCGCGACAGGGCTAGCGGTCTTAATGTGTCCGTGGTTCCTCTTCCGAACCGCACTGTCCCGCATGATGTTCTGGGCGGCCCGCCGGGCAGTCTTAGTTTTCTGTTCAGGGGCAATCCGGGGGATGTCGTTACGGTGGCGGGCAGTTTCAACGGCTGGGACCCTTTCATGTTCCGAATGAGGGAAGGCCCGGCGGGTGTTTTTTCGCTGAATCTTCCTCTGCCTCCTGGGGTGTACCAATATGTGTTTTTCCGCCAGGGCCGCCGCTATTTGGACGAATACAATCACGGCCGCGCCTACGCCCCGGACGGCAGGGCTGTTTCCGTGATCATGCTTCCCTAAAATTCGATCTGTGCCTGTGTGTGTGAAGTTTTTTTCTCGGCTACTTGACAATATTTTTTTTCCGTGGTATATGTTCAATAAGGGCTTGTGCGTCATGTTGGCTTTTTTGGAACTAAGGCTTTTTATGCCGCCGCCCAAGTTTACGGAATAACTTTATGTTATTTTTTTACGGAGGAAAATTATGAAGAAAATCGGTTTTATTGCAATCGCGCTCCTTCTTATAGGCGGAATGGGCGTATTTGCCGGAGGGCGCGGCCAGGGGCAGCAGCAGCTCCGCTTTGCCACGGGCGGGACTGCCGGCGTTTACTTCGCTTACGGCTCGGCTCTTTCCGCAGTTATTAACGACAGGACAGGCTTGAACGTTTTGGTGCAGTCAACGGGCGCTTCTAGGGACAACATTCTCTTGCTGAATATTGGCGAGGTGGAACTGGCCTTTTCACAGAGCGATGTGGCCTACTACGCTTGGAACGGCGTTGACCTCTTTGCCGGCGACGGCCAGATCAGGGTGTTCAACGCCATCGGCGGCCTTTATTCAGAGGTTGTGCAGGTAGTGGCGCGCGCCGGAATCGGCATCGAAAGCATTGAAGATTTGCGCGGCAGGGCGGTCTCGGTAGGGGCTGCCGGCAGCGGAACTGTCTTTAACGCGACTCACGTTCTTGCGGCTCACGGGCTTAGTTTTGACGACATTAACGTTCAATATCTTGGCTTCGGCCCTTCGGCAGACGCTTTGCGGGACGGCCACATTGACGCGGCTTTCTTGGTTGCAGGCGCTCCCACTCCCGCGCTTGTTGACTTGGCTCTTACCAACGACATCGTCATTCTGCCGATTGTGGGCGAGGCCGCCCAGGCGCTTATGAGGGATCATCCCTTTTACACGGTCTATGTGGTGGAGCCGGGTATCTACAACGGCGTGGATATCGCCACTTACACGGTGGCTGTAAGGGCGACCTTGCTTGCCAGCACCAGGCTTTCGGAAGATGTCGTGTATCAGTTTACCCGCGCTCTTTTTGAAAACCAGCCGGAAATAGCTACGGCTCACGCCAGAGGCGCGGAGCTTAATCCGCATGATGCGGTTGTAGGTATGCCCGTTCCGATTCACCCGGGGGCCGCAAGGTTCTTCAGGTCTGTCGGGGCGCTTCCGTAAGGCTTTAGGCCCCGGCCGTCAAGGCCGGGGTTTTCGCTTTTTTCCGGGATTTTATGGTTCGGTTTTGCAGGAAAAACTTCAGTCTTTTGCCGGCCGTCTTGGTTTTTGCCTTGGCGGCGGTTTCTTGCGCCGGTTTTGGCGCAGGGGGAGCGCGGCTTCCAGATTATCCGGCGCTTGTGGTTCAGGACAGCTCCAGCGGGCGGGTTTTTGGTTTTTGGCCTTTGCAAGAGCCGAAAGAGTTTGCGATAGAGTTTACTCATTCGGTCAATAACAGCCCGGTAAGGGAGTTTTTTATAATCGAGGATGGCATGATCCGCCTTACTGCCGTGCGTTTTTATTCTTTCGGCGCGGGTGTGCAAAGCGACGTGGAAGAAGGCCAGGTTTTGAGCCGGGACGGGGACGCTATGGTAATAAGCGGTTTTAGATCGGAATTTGAAAGGTTAAATCTTATTCTGGGCGCGGTCTCGGATCACAGGCTGATTGTGAACGGCGAAACGATAAGTTTGCAGGAGCTTTGCGGGAAAAACGCCCGCATTTCAATTTTTTTCAACTGACCCCTTACAAAGTCTGCCGAGTGTTTTCCCGGTCTTTTCACTTTGCCGCCTGTAGACAAACTTTTGAACTTATGGTACAATTAAAAAGGAAAAATCAATGGACCCTGACAGTTTATATGGCCTCTTGGCGATTATTTTATGTATAGTTTTAGGCACTTACTTTTCGGCGGCCGAGACTGCTTTCTCGGCTCTTAACCGTATCCGCATGAAGAATCTGGCGGAGGGCGGCTCCAAACGGGCGGAGCTTGTTCTGCGTCTGCACGACAAGTTCGACAGTCTGCTTTCAACTTTGCTTATTAGCAACAACTTGGTTACTATGGCCGCCGCGACTATTTCCGCGGTGCTTTTTATCCGGTATTTTGGTGAAGAGATCGGCCCGGCGCTTTCAACGGTAACGCTTACCGTCGTGGTGGTTTTCTTGGGCGACATTACTCCCAAGAGTCTTGCCAAGGAGGCCCCGGAAAGGTACGCGCTGGCCTGCGCCCCTCTTCTGCTTTTTTTCCTCAAGCTTTTGGCCCCGGCCAACTGGCTTTTTGGCAAATGGAAGGCTTTCCTGGGAAGGATTATAAAAACTTCCGCAGACGACCGGATGACGGAAGACGAGCTTTATTCGATTGTCGAGGAGGCGCAAAATGACGGTGTTTTAAGCGAGGACGGCAAGCAGCTTTTGGATGCCGCAATCGAGTTCAACGATCGCAAGGCTATTGACATTCTGACTCCCCGGATAGACGTTATCGGCATTAGCCACGGCAGTTCCGACGACGAAATTATGAAGACTTTTCTGGAGGCGGAATTTTCAAGGCTGCCGGTTTACAGGGACTCTATCGACAATATTATCGGGGTTGTTCACATGAGGGATTTTTTCAAGTACCGGCAGAAGGAAAACGCGGCGCTTGACGGTATTTTTTTCCCGCCGATTTTTGTAGCCCCCACCACGAAGGTTAGCGATTTGTTCAAACAGCTTCAGACGCGCAAGAGTCATTTTGCCGTTGTTGCCGACGAATACGGCGGCACTGCCGGCATTGTTACTATGGAAGATATTCTAGAAGAGCTTGTCGGGGATATTTGGGACGAAAGCGACGAGGTTATTGTCGAGTTTGCCCCCCTTGACGAAAGGCGGCACAAGGTTATTTGTTCGGCCTATCTAAAAGATATGTTCGACTATTTCGGGATGTCCGGCACCGAGGCGGAGTCGGCGAGTGTCAGCGGCTGGATTATGGACAAGCTGGGAAAGGTTCCTCAAGAGGGGGACTCCTTTGTTTTTGAAAAGCTGAGTGTCCGTGTCCAAAAGACTCAGCACAGGCGCGCCTTGGAGTGCATTATCACCGTGGAAGAGGAAGCGCCGGAAACGGCCGGCACCTCCGGCAAAACCGACTGACGGGGACCGGGGCGCGGGGGACTGTGGGGCGCGGGGCTTTGGGCACGACAAACGCATGAACGACACGAACCTCGGAAATATTTCACACAAAGACACGAAGGCACAAAGGTTAGGATTGAGCTACGGTAAGCCCACGTCTTCCTTTTGCATCATTATCGAACATAAGAGCAGAAGGAAGAAGTAGGAATGGAGCAGGGCTTTCTAATCAGTGCTTTGTGCCTCCGTGCCTTTGTGTGAGATACTTTCGATAAAACAGCCGGAAGGTGGCGCAGGCTTAGGGAAAAAAGCAGCGGATAAGGTGTCCGGTGCCGGCTTCTGTCAAGTCGGGATGTTCGTTAAAACAGCGCGGCGCGGCTTTGGGGCATCTTGGCGCAAAGGGGCAAGAGGGAGCCGTCTGTGAAGCTGAAGGCGGCGCGTGTTTTGGCTCGGCGGCCGCCGGCTGGCGTTCTGTCTGTCCTTTTTTTCCGGTTGCGCAGGAAAAAAGAAGCTGAGTGTAAGGGTGCAGCGCTTCGCTGTACAGCCGGGCGGCGGGGGCTTCTTCCATAAGTTCGCCGTTATACATTACTCCTATGCGGTCGCAAAAATAGCAGGCCACTTTTAAGTCGTGCGCAATAAACAGAAAAGACATTGCCCGCTTCTCCTGTATGTCCAAAAGCAGGTTGAGTATCTGCCCTTGAATGGAAACATCCAGCGCCGAGACCACCTCGTCGCAAATTAAAAGGGAAGGCTCCATTAAAAGACTGCGGGCTATGGAAATCCTCTGCCGCTGGCCGCCGGAAAACTGCGAGGGGCGTTTTTCCAAGTCGGAAGCCGAAAGCCCCACTTCTTCAAGAATGCCGGCAGCCCTTTCCCGCAAGGCCTGCTCCTCTACTCCGCGTCTTTTAAGCGCGCCACGGCAGCCGGAAACAATTACTTCGTAAACATTCATGCGCGGGTTAAGCGAACGCGCCGGGTCTTGAAACACATAGCGCACTTTTTCGCGGTAAAGCCGAAGCTCCTCCTTGCGAAGCGCCCCCACGGACTGAGCCTGCCGCTCTGCCGGGTAGTACATAATTTCCCCGCCATCCGCCTCGTACATACGGACTAAAAGCCGGGCGGTGGTTGTTTTTCCGCAACCGGACTCGCCCACAAGCCCGTAGGCCTCGTTTGCGGCTATCGAAAAAGAAACGCCGTTGACGGCATTAACAAAACGCCCGTAACGGGCGAAAAACCCCGCTTCCATGTTAAAGCGTTTTTTCAAGTTGGAGACGCTCAGTATCGGCATTCTTCTATTATACCGCAATTTTTTAAGACATGGAAGCCCGCGCCGGCACGATAAACGCATGAACGACAAGAACCTCGGAAGTATCTCACACAAAGGCACAAAGGCACAAAGTTCAGATTAGAAAGTGTCGCTTCATCCCTACATTATCCCCTATTATGCTCTATTGTGAGGCAAAAGGAAGGCTCAGGCCTTAACCCCCCTTAGTGCCTTGGTGTCTTTGTGCCTTTGTGTGAGTTTTTTCGAGAAATATGCGCCGGCGCGGCGGCCGGCTAGTCCTTTTCTTTAAGCAGCGCGTCGTTGTTCAAAACCTTGAACGAGACTGACTTTGGCTCCATTAAATCGCGCACGACGATCCCCTCCTTGTCAACGCCGCTGGGATACTTTCCCTTTGCTTTTTCAAGAAGCTCTTCCAAAGTGTAGGCGAAACTTTCGCCGCGCTCTTCAAGGGGAACCTGGGACAGGCCGAACCGGGCGCACAACTCTGAGGCGTCATCGTAGGAAAAATACTTTTGGGCATCCCAATCCATGACATCGAAAACATACCACTGCGTCTGCGCCAGCCGCAATCTGTTCCGCTGAATATTCGGGCCGCAAATCTCCCCGGTAAAGACAATGTTTTTGCCAAGCCCGGCAAGCTTTTCCCTAAGCCCGTGCCTGTATACAGGCATCCAGTAAAGGGCGTTTTCATCGTCTTTGATTTCCTTGTTCCGGCTGCAGCAGCCGATCTTCCCGTTAATGCAGTAAACAATCCCCGACGTGCCGTCCATCTTTGTCGTAATATAGTAAGGCTTGCCCTTTAGCGCGTCCAGCATTTCAACCGCCGACTGTATGCGGGTTTCGTCCGAGGCGGGAATACCGTGGGGACGCTCCCCTATCATAAAGCCGCCGGCGCCTGCAGTCTCTGGCATATACCATTTTTTTACGCCAAGGATTTCGCTTACATCCGCGCCTTCGCCAAGGCCGGCAAGCTCCGGGAACTTTGACATAGGCAAAAACAGCCCTTGGGAAAGCTGGCCGCGCAATTTCGCGCTGCGGATTCGGAAGCCCAGCCCGTTATGTTGGTTTTCCTTGTAGGACGAGGCGCGCAAAAATTCATAGCGGTCGTCCAGAGGGAGAAAACTGTCAACTTCGTAGTAAACGCCCAAATCCCCTTCGGCAAACTCGCCCTTTTTGATGACGCACTGCCAGCCCATAATGTAGGCCAGCTCCAGAAAATCGGAATCCGCAATGGGGCTGATTTTTTTAACTTTTTGAATGGAAACCAATGTTCGCATATTTCGCTCCTGTTTTTTGCTAGGGAAACGCTGATTAACTCGACGCTAATCAGCGTTTCCCGCGGACTAAAGTCCGATGCATTTGCTCATTTCATTGCGCAAAATGCGGTTAAGAACGCTGATTAAATCCTCGATGGGATTTAATCAGCGTTTCCCTAGCCGGAGGGTTTCTCCGGGTTAAACTCGCTGAACGCTTCTTTGCCCGCCCCGCACAGAGGGCAGATCCAGTCGGCCGGCAAGTCCTCGAACTTTACGCCCGATGCTTCTTCGTCATAAAGGTAATACAGAGAATACTCGTATCCGCACAAATCGCACATATACTTTTTCATTGCCGCTCCTTCGCTTTCTTGCAATTCTACCATAAAACTGCGGGAAAAGATAGCCGGCGAATTGCCTCAAAATTAATCTAACCCAAAAGGAACCATGCCTCAAAATAAAAACCTAACCCAAATATACTTATCCGAAGGAGGGTTCGGAAAGC
>JGI24700J35501_10929829_pt1 | contig 10326 bp, 6 predicted proteins | sample TergutTh196P1_FD_35501 | JGI IMG/M metagenome (IMG submission 35501) | reverse complement strand
GAGTCGACCCCAGGGCCATAGTGCGACCGGAAGGATTATGTCACTGAAAAATTCCAATGACACCATCGGGAATCGAACCTGCGACCTGCCGGTTTGTGGCGTAGTGCTGTAACCACTACGCCACTGCGTGATTCAGCTCTTAAATATCGTGGGCAAAATAAGCAATAAATTCCTGGTGGATGCAGGCTTTGTGATACAGTTCCCACAACAGCTACTGTGCTGAGAGTATAGATTAGTAAGACACTATATACATACTGGGTTTTATCCACACTACCCCCTTGACAAAAGCAAAATACATTAGGTACCTACTGATCAATTACAATTTTATAGGAGGAAGGAAAAATAAAAAAGTGAACAATGAAGGGCCAAATGGGTGAATTTTGTTTAAAAGAAGTTCCAATAAAAGAAAGTATATAAATTCTGTATTTACAAAGACAATATTCATGTATGATCATACTACAAAAGCACACTATAATTACATTACCAAGAAATGTACATGTTTATGACAATCTCGCCTCCCACAACTATCACAAGAGAGTCAAAATTAATCAGTAATGCATCAACATTTTTCCTGTGGTTGTAAAAACTTTTTTTTTTTGTATTATAGACATTCATTTGTACTAGCAAAACACATATAATCACTACTAAATTCAACTCAGTCTTTCAAACTGATCATACAGCAAGGCAATCATAATGTGACACACACCCAAGTTGTCCACAATCTACAAATATTTACATTAATTGCAAATACATATTCTCTTGCAGAATTATACGAACACACATACTTTTTGGCAGTTATATTTTGTCTGAAAAAGACAAGTTTTATATTTGTAATATAGTTTTTCTATAAGAAAGAAAAGGTGAACATTCAAGCATGTACTGTACACAGCTTCTGGCTCAGAAATACACTTGCAGTGCAATGAATAAATTTATGTTTTATCACTATCAATTCATAGTAATACATAATGTATTTTTGCTAACATCACTTTGAATTAAAAAAAAAAAACACAAATGAAATAAATTCTTAGGTCAAAGCAAACAATCATCTGTAGCAGTATCTGCATGGAAGACCTAAAAATATATGGGTAATCCAGCAGACACTGCTTTATGTTGCTGTTGATTGGGTTAACAGGGAAAGACTGTAAAGCTGATGTTGTTCTGGTGTTAAGTGCCACCTAAAGCCAAACATGGTCCAACACGGATTCAGCTTACTTCGGTCCACAGAACAGTTCAGCTCTGCAGTAAAATTATATTTGTATTTGGAGACGTTATTCAGCATTGAAGAAGAAGAAGAAAAAAACCACACACAATAGATTATAACCTTCTTTCAATAACATGTAGGAAACATGCTGTTGCACTAAATCTTGTATGCTTATTACAAAACAATGGTGAATGCTGAATTAAGCAGTCATGAAACTGCAGTTTTTTAATATTTAATCACACACTTACAAATGTACAGCAAAATTCTGTTAATCTCACTCACATGGGATCAGACAGGTGCCCAAACACTGAATATTCCAGACTGTCTGATGGTAATCTATACTGATCTACAGTAACTGCTTACATGTAACTTTTTATTACTGCTCCTATACTTGGGCTGTACGATTAATCAGAGGAGTATTCCATTTGGATATCTCCGTCTGCTTGTTCAGGTGCATCAGGGTCCTCTTCTGCATTTTCTGGAGTCTTCATAGCTGAAGAAGATCATGGAGTTGGGTACAAGAGGTCAGCAGATACCATTAAGATTGATGTACATACACTCTTGGAGGTCTTTTTGGACTTGTTCCTGAGATCTGCCTGCTTCAATGATGGAACTTTTTCTGGCAAAAAGCAAAACTTCTGGTCTTGGAACTATGCACCTCAAGTGCTGGACTATCAGGACTACTGGATTATAAGATATCAGATTAAAAGAATTTTGCTGTGATATACCATTTCTGACACCAGCTGAAGTCATTATGTTACTCAAATGACAATGAACATTCACACCTAATGAAACAGCATAATCACACACTACTATTAACAAAATTATAAGAACATTAAGATAAAAATACAGAAGTGAAAATATTCAGTTTTGACTCAAAATTCAGAACATTTAACGAAAAAATGTATTGTGATGGGCATCTCCTGCATCAAGATTTGGGATCAGTGTATCATTATTAATTTCAGAACCCAGCTGTCATTAATGATACCCTGACCTGTGCCACAAATTGGGACGAAATGTGTAAGAGGTCTGGTGCACCTTAAGGTACTGCCCTGGTATATTACAAGAGGAAACCAGTTTTGCAAAGACATCAAACTAGGTACCTCTGGAGAAGAAGACAGATGAGTTATCACTAAGCTAAATCTGTCCAATGCATAAACAAAGGCGAATAACGAAGGTACAAGACATATTGCGCAACATACATCATCATCCACCTAACGATGCATTCTCCTCTTAAGTGGTGCAATATTTTTGTGAAAAAATGTTCCGGAATCACAGTCACGTAGCAAATACCATTACTTAAATGTATGTTAATTTGGTTGACCTTTAATTTTACAGCTTTAATTTGATTTCATGCGGCAATAACGTCAAATTACAAACCTATTTACCAGCAAAGGTTCCATTTTTCATACAGCCACTGACATAACTAATCTTGATGTGTATCAAAGAGCGTGAAAAGCCAATGCATAGTAAGTACCTGTTACCTATTAGCTAAGGCTGCAGACAATGCAGATTTGAATATATCCAGTTTCCAAGTTATCTCTTTCCCTTTCTTATTTCACCTTCCTTCTAAGAAGAAACAGGGGTTCACCAATTTATAAAAACACTGTAAGCCACCTACTCCACATGATCCACAGAATCACAATGCACTCACTGAAACTGCTTTAATTTTGTTTGACTTTATTACGCATTTCCAGAGAAGTGGTCTTTCCCCCATTTCCTCATCAAAATTCCCATGTATTATTTGGTTCTATTTTTATGCATTAAGTGCAGCATTTAATTTGATTTAACATTCCTAACAATACTATGTAACAATGGTATTAAAAGTTAAAATCTTGGACTCTTCTCAAATGACAACAACATTTATGTACCCAGCTAGCATTTGAAAATTCTCTACGAAAATCTTCAAAGGTGATGTCTTTCAGTAACAGAGAGGAGATAATTACATTGTGATAATCAATGATACTTAGATCTGATGATCAGTCTTCCATAGTGATATTTAATATGTAGAAAATGGTGCCTAAAACAGCCATTATTACAATTTATGAAATACCTTTTTCATATTTATGAAAGTAAACATCTACGTGAAATCTACTGAGACACCGATGACTTGACATGCCCACACAAATATATCACTGAACTTTTTTCTTGTCAAAAGTTCTGAAATTCTTAATTTACTAGTGACACACATTACTGTATTAGTTAACCAGTACCAAGGAACACATTTTCAGAATAACACGAGGATAACTGCAAGTACGCATTATGAAGCCCTGCATTACATAATTTTCTCCAAGTTGCTCTCACTTTCTCCCTCACAGATTTGCAAACTCTCCTTTGCACCATTTCTACAGAGAAACAGCGTGCATGCAAGCCTCCCAGTATAGTATGGCAAAAATACTGCATTAAAGTGTTGGTGTTGGTTACTACCAAGGAATCTCACTTTCCTCTTAATTTTGGCATTAAAAGTCTTGAGTGCGGGCTATGCACAGATAAATGCAGTGCTTCATGGTTTGATGGTTAATAACATTTCATTCCTCCTGAGTTTGGATTACCTATATAATTGTATACACTTTCAGACAATGAAAGGTTTACTGAACATAATGTCTTTTATGATAAAAGTAACATACAATTTGTGGCAGTCTAAGTAGAGGATTATAACTATTCCTGACCAGACAATAAATATTTAAATTATAGCAACTTCTTGGCCACTGAACAGAAATGAAGCTTTTGTCAAATAACCTGCTAGATAAAATTATGAATCAGAGACACTGAAGCTGTATATTTACTGAACTATTAAGCAAGTCAAGGCATGAAACACTTGTATAATGACACTACTATGTCTAAATTGAAAGTTCAAATAATGACTAATAAAATTTGCCAGTCTCATATCCCTCATCCTTCAGCAATGTCATCTCTCAACAAACCTGTTTATATGAAACTAAATTGGAGTCATGCATGAATTATGCACTTCACCACACATTACTTACCCTATAAGAGAGTGGTTTAATAACTGACACAATCTGATATTCAATCAATGGAACACTAAGTGGTTATTGTGTCACACATGGAATGACACTTAAATACCAGACAAAATGTTCTCTACTATTTAGATTTCTATGAATAACTAAAATTTATAAATTTCTCTAAAACACTGAACAAGAAAACCCATCTGGATTTCAAAATTATAATAAATAATCTTTGTTATATCAACACCAACCAAAGAAATTTAAAATCTGAAAGTGTGAGTGCAGAAAAAGTCTGTGTATTAAACACTGGTCACTCATACAATGGCCAGTCTATCCCGAACCAAATTGGGTTCAATTTTCCTCTTTTTCACCCAAGCTCTCCTTCCCTACAGCACAAAAGATGCTTGGGTGGTTAACTAAACTGCTACTAAGTGATGTGCTTTGCCCCACTGTTCCACCAAGCCTTCTACAATTTATTCACAATCAAACACAGTACAAAAAAACTGCTTCCTACTCCAGTATACATGTGCTAATCCCAAATTTTAAGTTTTACATCAACACAATATATCTGCTATGACTACCATTCTTTTCACAGGAAATATGAATTACCAAATACTTCAATGTTACAAACACAGTACAAGGAACTGTTTATAGCAGCAAAAATTACTTCAGATGAGGTGCCATGCAGGTGTAAAAATGTCTCCATATAAATTAATACAGTTTTTGATATTTATTTTGGTGTTTCTAATTGAACATTACATGAATAAGAAATCCCTAGCTTTAAAAATCTAATATAATATAATATTTAATCCCTTCACTTGACTTGTAATTACTGCTTTCCATCATATATATAAATAACAGAGAGCCACATGCTAAAATGAAGTTCATGGAGGAATACGATTTCCACATGAGTCATCAATGAAAGGAATACCCAACTACAGTTAAAGTTGCCACATCTTGTACCTCTGATACAAAAGGGTGTTTGCTATACCTAAAGAGTAAGCGTAACTCATGGAAAGACCTAACCATTGCATTTGTCACTTGCTATCCTGCTCGTTTACCTCTCTGGACTTACTCTTCCCTTTATAGCACTACTTATGTAACATGGTGTTCCCCCCTCCCCCACCATGGCACAACAGTGTGATCACACTCAGTAGGACTCCTCTGGACTAGTGATCAGCCCAATGCAGAGACCTCTACTTGACAACACACAACACTCACAAGAGACAGACATCCATGCCTCTGGCAGGATTCGAACCTGCAATCCCACCAAGTGAGCAGCTGCAGACCCATGCCTTGGACCACGCAGCCACTGGGATCAGCAACAAGGTAAAGGTAAAAAGGAGGCCCACAGGGAGCGTAGAGGTATAGCTCTACTCTTTCTTTAACCTTGGCACTAGATGGGGGTGGGTGGTTAATGCCAACCCAGGCTGCTTTACCCTCCACAAAGAGACCCAGTACCCATTGTCCATGAGGCTGGGTAGGCTCCAGGGCTGGTCTGGATGGGTGCAAAAAATCTCGCCCCCCACCAGGATTCAATCCCTGGACTGTCCAGCCCCTAGTGAGTTGCTACACCAACTACACTATCCCAGCTGGCAACATGGTGTATATACAATCTAAAAACACTAATTGGACACCAATAATCAATGATCAATGACTGAGCCCTTGGAATCAGGGCTGAATGCCACTAGTTGAGAGAAGAGCAAAATGTAGTGGGCCTCTTAGTCAACTTCAAGTTAACACAACATTCCATATCAACCAGTGTCAGATATCATAGCTTGTACTGTATATGGGACTGCCAAATAAGCATGATTTCCTTTACCAGAATCACTCTAAACAAAGCACTGAAAACAGCTTAAAAGGTGTTTGGTAAACATTAAAGTCTTCACCACAGTTATACTCACTATGCAGTCTATGGGCCAAATACACATATTTACTGTATACTTCTTTGTCACTCCAGAAATAAACACTGTAATTCAGTACAGTAAAATCTTGTTCCACTCATGGACGACTAAGACTTTTTACAACTTCTAGTCCAGGAGTTATTATTGTACTCTGGTAATTTCTATGGCATGACAAGAGCACTATCAGAAATGCTACTGTCATTAAAACCCTTCATACACTTTTGCATTAAGACGTTATGACTCTTTTTTTATTACAAATACCTTGCAAATGTTAGTAAGCTGCCATAAAAACAGAATCAGCCACACATTAGGTCTGAAAATATTAATGTCAAATTTAATTACTCATGTATGCAGCAGGTCAAGAACCTTTCATTCATACATGCTGTATTAATTCATTTGTTGTGTCGAAATGGGTTATTGTGCTACTGTTGTATAATTCCTTTTAGGATCAGAGTTTTACTGCCCATTAACATGTCTGGTTAATATTAGCCTCGAGTTTTACTTATGCCATAAACTCTGCAGTTTTTCTTGTATTTTTTAACTGAAACCTCAAAATTTATAGGTGGCAGCCTGAGCTATGACATGAAAAATATTACAATCCTTAATGGATTTCTAGGTAATAACACTGGTCAAACAGTACACAGACGTAAGTCTGTAACATATCCCAAAATATCCATATTTATGATGTTACTATTACTTCAATCTTGTAATGCAACTTCCACAGGAAATTTCAAACCCAACCTAGCAGCATTATGCATGAATCAACTGTACTACACATTGTCATGACAATCCACATTTCAAATGTTTCTACTACAGTACAAGATATTTATCATTACAGACCATTTCAATACTAATTTATATGTCAATAAAAACAAGTGTGGTACATTCCTCCACTTTACATTCACAGTAGTTGCCATTCTTGGACATGGAGAGACACCGGCTATGAAAAAGCCATCATTTGGGTAAGTCCTAAACTAGTGCAGTTACTAGAATACAAGGAAAACCCATCCTTTCTGGAAAATCCAAACTGGAGCCATTGCTAGGATACAGAAAAACCCAATTCAGGAAAGAAAACAAGAGGTTGCAATGAGGCAATCCTGCATGGGAACCAGTTACATAGAGGTCATGATTGACTGTAAAACCGCTGCCATGATATGCAACAATCTTTTAGTGTGTGTATTGTGTTAGTAATGAATATCACAGTAATAGAGAAAACATGTTCAATATAAGATGACATGCGCAAGTACATTCATGAAATACCATGGAAGACTGCAAAGTTTCTGGAGAGAGTGGGAATCAGCCCATCCTGAGTATACATCAACTCAAGAAAATCATGGGATGATCAGCAACCTTTAACCTTCCATCCCAAGAAGTAACTCACTGCTGCCTATGAAAGGTGGGAGCAGGTATGATAGATTCCATCTTCTTGTTCATGACTCTGAAAGTCACTTTAGACAGTTACGAGCCAGCTTGGGAAACAGCAGCCCTCTCTCTCTCTCTCTCTCTCTCTCTCTCTGCGTGGATGACAGGCAGTCAGGTCATGTATTTGCCTTAGCTTGTTTTCTTTGGGGATTTTATTTTTATTATTTGTTGGTTCTCCACATACACGGCCGTCTGTCTAGTGTGTGTTGAGTATTTTCAGTTGTTTTCCAATTGGGGATGTGGGAGTTGGGGGATGGTGACCTTGCCTATTTCCTCATATCTTAGGGGGCTTGTTATGGTGGTTTTGTTAAACTGGGTGTACTGATTGAGTGGTGTTACTGCCCTGTTGTTTTCAGATATTTGGTAAATGGGGTATTAGTTGTCATTATAATCAGTACGTTGTTATTGTTCCTGGAAATAGTTGCTGTTGTTGTTCTGTTTTTTGCAACTTTATACTTATTGTGAGTTATATAAGTGTGTGTACATTTGTATGCCTATTTTAAACTAGCATTCCTCTTGATAATCATCCCCACAGGTGCTGACAGGGTGGGACTCGGCTGCCCGAATGTTTGATGGCAGATTTATGTGTGCGGGCCTTTGAATTCTTACCATGCACACATATGGTGTGTACAAGGGGTCAGGAACATCTATTAAACTGTATCCCACAGGGTGGGTATTTAAATTTTGGCACTTGCTTAATGTAAAACATGAATGCTATGTGAACTGAAAAATATAAATTATGAAATAAACAGCACTTTCTGGGGGAAGACTGTGCAGCGTGTTTTTAACACAGTAGATATCCTTGTTGCCTAACCATACAAAAGGAATTTCTAGGGCTGCTCTCCCATGTGCATCATCAATACAGTAGACAAGTAGGATAAGGCTATCAGCTGTTTGAGGGTTAGTAGTGAAAACTTTATCACTGAGAAATGCTTCCATATAGTAAAAGTCACAAAGATATAAATCTGGTGACAGAAGTTTGTTCTATGTGACCAAAGTGAATGGTTGCCATTGTTACTTGGTGTAAATATAATAGCAGTTTGTCAGACAATGGGTTACCTGGTATGTCCTCTGTGAGGTGTCTGCAGAGGCACAAGAAACAGTTGAAACTTCAAGCATATAATACAACACAGCACAACCAGATATCAGTACTCTGAAAGATGAGGTTAACACTTGACATGCTCCAAGAACAAAGAAACAACCCATGAAGTAGTGCACAAATGCTATTTAACCCCATCATACAACAAACTTTCAGGTGTACATTCTGTTAGGCATCGAACATCACCATAGATATTGTGTGTGAGCACAATAAAGTGCTCAGAAGAAAATAGAACAGAATCAAAACCACAAGACTCAAAGTGGCACAAAACACAGAAGCAACCTCTCTAATAGAACTGCCACAGCAAATGGAAGAAAACAATTACATAACTAAGCAAAAAGTGAGTCGATGACAACCTCAGTAAAAAGTGAGTACAGGGCTGGTTGATATACAACTGTCATGACATTTTGGCAATTTTAAAACATGTTTATGGGTTACCATTTTGTGTTTTTATGTACTCAGAATACTGGAATGAAAACCCCAGTAAAGTACTTTTTTTTTGATTACTTAAAGCTAATGTTATTTACTACTTAAACAATTCTTACATACGGTGTCTATTTGAAAAAAAGATAATTCCAATAGAATTCAAACAATCTGAATGAACCACCAAAAAAACAAATTTCTGCAGAATTTCTAACATAAACTTCAGCATACCATGAATGCTGGGTGACAGCGTAGCCCACAGTAGTCACTTGTTCCTTCGAAGTGACTAGCCTAGATTTTACACGATCCGGAACTGTGCACTGAGCAATTAGATATGGTAGCAACAACCAACAAATGCATGCAAATGTATGAAAGTATATTTTCAACATAATATACCTCCTACATGTTTTGGCCACACATGTGGCCAACCTTAGAGAAGTGCATTACAAAGGATGGATACATCAAGATGTAATGAGTTTTTGAACCAATGCGTAGACATAACATATTAATTAGTATATACATTTACGTCATACACAATAATTAATATTAAAATTCACACAATTAAGTGCTACAAGTTCAATGCCATTGAACTTGTAGCACTTAATTGTGTGAATTTTAATATTAATTGTTGTGTATGACGTAAATATATATACTAATTGTATTGACACACAATCGGATGGCTTCGATAAAAAATAACATATTAAGTTTAAAAAAAACGTGGTTTAAGATATACATTAAAGTTTAAAATATAGATAAAGATTTATGATTAATTCTAGCGTGTAACCAATGATACATGTAAATAATATGTAGTATGACACCATCCCAGCAAAGGAGGGTTGATACTACTGATTCAGCAAACCAATGTACTCTCTACAGAGTGGTTTGCCTTGGGCCACACTGTTGCCCAGCATTCAGTCCAAAACGGGATGAGTGACAGTGGAAATTGCAGAGGCAACAGATCTACCTACTGGGTAAGGAATGAATGGCTCCCAGTATTCTGATGGCTGACTGGTGAGTGAATGTGAAAATAGCCATGAAAGAACTAATGATATAAAGCTGGACAGGAAAGTTCACACTATTTCAGCAATATTTTGACACCCTGAGTTTGCTGAAATTTAGTGAGTGACATATGGAAAATATGGTTCTTGATTTTGCGGATATGGACCTTGTGAAAAATGTGCCAGAATCTATCAGATTTCCCTTCGCTAAGAAAGCTGTGGGTGATAGTTACACAAGCCAGTAATTACACAGTGTATAACGATCTGACTGGATATGAGCAATTCAAACAGGAAATTACAGAGCTGTTATGGT
>JGI24700J35501_10929830_pt1 | contig 10328 bp, 8 predicted proteins | sample TergutTh196P1_FD_35501 | JGI IMG/M metagenome (IMG submission 35501) | reverse complement strand
AGAAATTATTCCCCCCCCCCCAATTGTGCTAAGAAATTTTGACAAGTGTTGTACTCCTGCTCTTACAATTTGAACCTTATGGGTCAGATATTACAAGCTTCTTTCTGTTGCATTGTGAGTCACGGAAACAACAATTTCAGCCTTCGACATTATTTTGAAGTCTAGCTGCTTAGTGAAAAGGAAACCATTTCTCTGTCTGTTGTTATTGCATATTTGTGTTAGTTGTGTTACAAGTGCCTACACTCACTTGAGAAGAGGTGACTTTGCATTCACAATGACAGAGACATTTTAGAGACCAGTCTGTGGAAGCGTAGGCTGGTAAAAGCTCTTACAGATGTGAATGAAGTTGAATCTGACCATGGAAAATAAACTGATCCCTGTATTAGTAATCTGCAGTTTTTCCAAGAGATCACAACACAACAGTCGGCTGTCTAGAATGGAAACTTGTGGAGTTCAGAAAAACTATGAGCAAAAGTAGGTGATGCATAATAATTGAAGCAAAGGTGTCAGGACAGATGTTTTTACCTGCATATGAAGAACATTTCAATACCTACAAAACATTGCAAAGTTCAAGGTGATGTCCCCAAAACCATTCATGTTCTAAATGAATGAAGACAGCACTGTGCGTTGCGACTATGCGCGTTGCTCTGCACTGAAGGGTTAAAGAAGTAATTGTGGGGGTTTTGATATTTATATTGATTTTCAAGAATATACATCCTTTATATCATACGAGTTGTGTTATTGACTGCCCTCCCACATTTCTAATTTACACACACAACGGGGATGACACTGCTTAAGGTCAAACAAGGCATTTTGTCTACATTTATTTTCCTATGTGATGTACAGTTAAGGAATGAATCAGTTGCCTGACATTTTGGGTTACTGTCTTCCCCACATGGACTCTATCCAACGTACGCTTTTGTCATTATCATTCTTCTCTCAACTGACACACTTACTTCTTCCAAGTATTGAATTTCAGTGGCCTTCACATAATTTTCAGTGACTATGTTTTAGAATTTTTTTACCTTAAGGATATAACTAATTCCCCTATCAACTTTTTGGTGTCTTATCCTCCTGTCACCATTGAAAACATATTTTAAGCCATTATTTTGTAAGGTACCTTTCATAAAATATCTACTTCACAGTTCAAAGATTGGCCCAAGTGATATTTTCAGTGTTTAAATTTGTTATTCTGAGCTGTTATCAGTGTAATAAATATGTTTATTAATTAAACTTTTTGACCAGTTTTCATCAGACTGAGCAGTGTGAACCTATAAAACATTTTGACCATTAAAAAGGTAACTAGACATAGGGGCTCAATTCAAAATTAGTAGCAGGTATGCTCTTAATCTGTTGACAGACTTTTTTTAGACTTTATACACAGTGTTTCAGTACTTGATGATGTAACTTGGGATGTTATTCCTGAGGTCATTTTTAGTCAGAAATGTTATATAAAGTAATTTTAACCTCGTTCTCAAAAACTTTTGGAAAAATAATGCAAACTAGACTGTTGAAGCATCTGACTGATCATAATATTTTAAGTCAGGAACAGTATGGCTTTAGAACGAAACTAAAAACTGATAATGCTACATATCAGTTAACTAATGAAATCCTAAATGCTCTGAATAATAATTTATTAATAAGTGGCATTTTTTGTGACTTAGAAAAGGCATTTGACTGTGTTAGTCACAAAATTCTACTATCGAAACTTGAATTCTATGGTATGACTAGTAACCATTATAAACTTTACAAATCCTATTTGACCAACAGATATCAAAGTACATTACTGTATAATGAGAACAGTAATATTACAACATCAACTTGGGCTAAAATTGAACATAGTGTCCCCCAGGATTCGGTTTTGGGACCTTTGCTTTTCCTCATATTTATAAATGACTTACCTAAATTTGTAAATGAGAAATCTGTTCCTATTTTATTTGCAGATTACACTAGCATCTTATTATCCCATTCAAATCCTACTGACTTTAATAATAATATTAACACTATATTTAAAATTTTAAATGATTGGTTTAAACAAAACTTACTTTCCTTAAATTTTACCAAAACCCAATTTACTAATTTTGCAACTACAAATAATAACCAAATTGAAATAAACATTAATTATAATAATAAATTTATTCCTACAATTACTTATACAAAATTTCTAAGTTTAACTCAACAGTTAAACTGAGAAATTTTGTATAAGTAATTGTTCACTAACATGGATAAACCATATTGATTTGCTGACATTAAAACTAAGCACTACATGTTACTTAATTCGAAATATTAAACCATATTTGTCTATTTCTACTCTGAAGATCACTTATCGTTCCGTTTTTCACTCAATTATGTCTTATGGCATAATGTTCTGGGGAAACTCATCACATAGTTCTGTAATTTTTAAAATGCAGAAAAGGGTAATCAGGATAATAATGGGATATGGTTATAGGGAATCTTGCAGAGAATTATTCAAGGAATTAAAAATATTAACACTTTCATCACAGTATATATTCTGTTTGTTACTGTTTGTTGTTAATAATAGGGATTACTTTGTTTCAAATAATGTATATCGTAACATTAATACAAGACGAAAAAATGATTTACACTTGCCTCAGGTATCAGAAGGGAGTTTATTATTCAGGCATTAAAATTTTTAATGGTCTTCCCAAGGCAACTAAGGACATCTCCAGTAAGCCTAAAACGTTTAAAATTGTTCTAAAGCACTATCTGCTAACACATTCATTTTACAGTTTAGATGAATTTTTTAGCAAACAGTAATATTTAACTCTTACTGTGTTTATTTATTCTATATTTTTATATTGTACAATTATATTCAATTTTTCTGTACTTATTCAGTGTCCGCTGTTTCTTTACTTCTTAATTTATAAACTTTATATCACAGTTTGTATGTATTTTAGTTGGCTTATAAATGTGTACAGTAATTATATTTTAATTTATTTTGAAGTTGTATTTGTAAATTTGTAATTATTTGTGTCTGCTTCCTTAATTTGAATTTATGTTCTAAATTTGTACCATTATATTAATTATTCTAGACTACCTGTCTTAGTGACAGACTGTCTGTTACATAGAGCCAAATTACTTATTCTTATTCTTTGATGGTTCCTGTATCCATTGGACGAACTGCTGTATATGGATTTTGGAATACTATTAATAAATAAATAAATAAATAAATATAGAATGTAAGAATATAAGAATAAGTGAACATGTATGTACATAAAGCATATGTTACTAAATTATGCAGTATATGTGAAAAATCTCTTCCTCCATCTTCATGGGACACATATAAATTTAGCATGTGGCACACATCAGTTCATTAGTATTGTTATTTACATGGGTTGCAGCATGCAAAATGCAATGGTGAATGCCACTGGTCTTTTCACTTTTTGCTGGTACCTCATATCTTTTATGTGTCCTTGCAGATTGTAATCTAGGGAGGTGAGGTCTGGAGCCATGTTTTTATTTACATGCCAGGAACTGCACTGAGGCCAAAGTTGCACATTTTTAATATGTATTGTAAATTCAGCAGAAGAAGCTTTATATAAGTAGTTGTTCACTTATTCTTTTAACATTCAGGTAATGACAGCCATACAGAGTGATTGTATGTGGTAGCTTCAAAATGTTCCTGGAATAACTTTATATCTGATAAACACAAAACAGTACAATCATTTAAGCTACGTTTACTTCAAAATAGCACCCTTGTGCCAGCGACTGTAAAGGTGTTGGAAACATTCCTGTTAGCCATTTTGTGAAAGCCTTTTTAGCTCGTCTGTCACATTCTTAATGATGTCAGTTGCATCATGAAAGTGATGTCCCTTCAGTGCCGATTTCAGTCATTGGAATAGGTAAAAATCAGGTGGAACCAGGTAAGGAGAGTACAGGGGATGCTCCAGTGTTGTCACATTGTTCATTGATAAAAAAATCCGTGACCAAACCCGACTGGTTTGCTGGAGCATTGTCATGAAGGAGAAACCAACTGTTGGTTCTCCATTTTGCTGGGCATTCTTTTCTGAACACATCTCTAAGGTGACAAAAGATGTCAATGTACATTTCTTTATTTACAGTAGAAATTCCTGTAAATTACACCAGTGAATTCCGGGAATTTTTTGAAGCTACTATGTAAAGTGAAAACAGGGCATGGTGAATAGTGAGTGCTAATTTAATGTGTTTGTCAATTTAGTGCTGCCCATTATTTCTCAGTAGGACAGTTGTGAAGAACTGCACTTCGTGCAAGATGGAGCACTTTGCACTTCCTGTTGCCAACTATTTTTGTTATTGGTGGATTTGGCTTCTAGGTCCAACAGATGTGATTCCTTTCTGAGGGGTTGGGCCAAAGAAGATGTCCTCTGCTCAAAGCCAAGAATACTTGATAGTTTTGTCATTTGTCTCGACTTCTTAATGAAGAGTGTTGAGCCTGTCCTCCACATTGCAGAAGTGTGTGCAAAATGGTAGAGGGTTATGTTAAAATCTGAAATTAGATGCTGGTGTAAGGGCTTTAAAGTTGTGCAAGTATTTTAGCAATATTATATTCTGTTTAAGTGATATAGCCATTTAACATTATGCAGTTATTTCACAATCACTGTGTATGGCTCTTCAGAACTAGACCTTTGTTCATACATTTCTGACTGGGTATGACCTCAGGAGAGAGGTACTGAAGTTAAGACATGGAGTCTTGAATTACCCTGTGTATGGGATGTATATTTTATTGAACAGATTTCAGTAGGTATGATATTCTAGTCCTCTCTGCATGTCTCTTGGCAGATTTAATTTGGATACATATTTTTTCAGTGTCATTCTGCCTTTATGTTAATCTTCTTTTCAAAAACATTTTTTTTTTTAATAAATGGAAGTTAGTTGTTTCTGTGTTTATGCACCATTCTATCTAAATATGTGGGGGGTGGAAGTAAATCTGCACAAATTCTAAACCCTAGGACTAGGTAGAGTTGGTGGTCACCTGCACAGTCCATCTGCTGTGGGAACCAGATGCAGTATGGAAGTAGTGTCAGTGCTGGGAATTAAAACCTGGGTTGCCTATAACTAATAATGCAGCACAATGAGCGCGGAGAGTATGTTAGTATAGGCTTTTTCTTTTAAGATTTATGACTGTTTGAAATTCATTGATATACTGCATATTTAATAAAAAAACACAACAAGTTGTTTATGCTTCTTTGCATTTTTCAGTACAATTTATTACTTTACACAATCAGGATATTTGGATTGTGCTTTTGATATGTTTGTTAAGGGATATTAACTTATAGAAATGATATGCAAATTCGTGCAGAACACTTACATTGCTTGAAATTTGCATTCACTCTGCCACCCCACTCTTCGCTGCATAAAACCAGAAATTATAAAGCACGTCATTATATTTAAATAAAGTTTAGACATACTTCTCTTATAGTAGGTTATGCAAATGGCCATGGTGTAGCAACTAATTTTATTTGTACCATACAAAGGCACAGTGCCGTGTGCTCCTGTGTTGCTGTTCTTTCAGGGAACACAAGCTGCAGCAGTTGAAGCGTTTGGGAGTTGGCCCTGGAAGCGAAGAGGGTGCTACTCATTCAGGTAAGAAACTGTGTAGACACTGAAAATGTCCTGTAACGTGGCTTTTCTTAATCCTGGTACTCTGTACTTAAGCTCAAGTAGGAGGGGGACATACTTTTCATGATACAGACCTCAAGTGTGTGTGTGTGTGTGTTCTAGATAATAAAATTATTATATCTTATTACCATAAGTCACATGGAATTGCCTCATTACATTTGTCTGTCTTCAGTTGAAATGTGATTACTTTAGTGTTTAGACAGGCTTCTTTGAAGGATTATATTTTATCATTCATGATTTTGACATTGATTTCTGTGAAAATATTTGGGCAACAGTGTTATAAAATTGTACCGTTGACTATGTTAGTAATATTTCATTCCAAACTTCTAGTGTATTAGAATGCTGAAAATTAATTGTAAATTTGTACCTCCAAGTTACACAATTGCAATTCATATTCCTATTTGAATATTGTTTTCTGTTGCCTATTCCAGTTCTCCGATTCACATGTTCCATTAGCCACTTCTAGGTTTCACTCATATTTCTTCCAACTGTCCAGTATATTGCCCATCTGATGCCTCTTCCCATTCTCTCTGTATATCCATCCCAATGCAGCATTTTAATCAGTGATCACAGAAAGAACATAAGCCACGTTTTCTCCAAAATTGAGTTACTGGCTAAAATGTGGTTTGTGGTGAAGGTTGTTATACTGTGTGTGTGTGTGTGCGCGCGCACATGCGCGCACACACACGTGAGAGAGAGAGAGAGAGAGGGAGATCAAAATGTTGATTTACTCACTGTTCACCTGATGCAGCTGCTGACCCAAAAATATTTGATAGAGTCCTGCTACCTTGAAAGCTTTAGATTATATAACAATCCATTGACTAGTGCTGTTTGCTGCTCTCAGTGTGTGTTGCCAAACCTGCACCATAAAATAGACATGGGTACTATTTGTTTTTTCATATCTGCTTATTTATTCATTTGTTGTGTGTTGTGAAACCTAAAGTAGTATTCATTTATGTTTTATTTGACATAGTACCCTCCTAACTGGTATTCATAGAGCTTAGTACATTATTTCAAAAGAAGGTGCTAGGGAACTCAGGAAGACCTTTTTCACTTACTGAAGAGAAGAAAAAAAAAGTACAAGAGGGAATGTACTTGTATCTGTATCAACTTTAAAAGGAAACTCATTTATTTAGACAATGATTACTGTTTCTTGTATTTTTTTAAGTATTCAGGAGAGGGGATCCAGTCTAAACACAACTGGGATTCAAAGTAAAATTTTCTACAAAAGGTACTCCAATGTAAATTTGTTTTCTCAGAAATTCATATTATTGAGGAAAAGAAGGCAGAATGTCTTAATTTGTGAATAGATAGGAATAGATACCTCTGGACTTTTTACCCTGTATTTCCTGTAACACAGTTTATATCTGAAAGTACCACAGCAAAAATTGTACCTTTGGAATGGAAGATCCTACTTTGACACCTGTATGAAATATAAGGAGGCAAAGGATCTATGTCCTTCATCAGATTGTGCTCAACAGGCAAATGCCACAGAACTGTTGGTGGCAGACATGGGAGGTGTTCTAAAAACAGTATTGTAGTATCTCACATTGGTGTCACATAAAGTTCATTTATCTGTATTTGAATGTTGGATCTTATATATTATGTACACATCTGTCTTAATTTCTTGATTTTCACAAATATTGTAGGTGTTTCTGTGGTAATGTGCTCCAGGTTAACTATCCCTATATAAATTGCATGTGGACTTGTAACGGGGATATTATATTTTATTACAGTATAACAAAGAATGAGTACAGAAACCAATTTCTAAAAGTAGGAATGGCATAACTAATAGTAGCAGTAGTACTAGTAGGAGTAGTAGTGGTGGTGGTGGTGGTGGAAGTGGAAATGGCTAATAATTGCATCTGCAGTAATTAGTGCAGGAGGAACATATATCACAGTTAAGATTATTGGAAAAATGTTAGAAATTGAATGATTGTAATTGGCACCAGCTATCTTACATCAGTGTAAGCAGAATTTCTAATCAAAATAAGTTATTAAAGATCACATATTTTTCTTAAAAAATTAGTGATTTGTAACTTTCATTGTGTTTTAAATCATAATTTTATTTTAATTTTTATTCCAGGTACCATATTTTCATGTATCCCATTTCAATATATCAATGCATTCCAGTTCCATTCATTGCCATGAACAAACCATGGCCCCCCAAGACACGAAAAGAGCCCATTAACCTATCAACATCTCATCTAATATTGTATTCTGAAAACATTCATGTACAAGAAATGAAATGATTTCAAAATATGTAGCAGTAAGGTGTAATTATAACAAGACTTCCATTTTATATACTACATTTTTCACACAACAAAGAATCTTTCTGAATTCTACCCAGTTATATTTCACAACCATCAGTGCATCTTATTTCATTTTATTGCTAGTGGGTTAAGTATAATATAATGTGAGAAACTTTAATGCTGTAGCACTGTTACTACTGAATGTTGCTATATTTAACACTGAAATATGAAAATCAGTTCTGTTTTTCAAAAGAGACAGGGAAGTTATCAGTATGATCTCCACGCAGACCACTAATCACACACATGGACAGCACATTTTTATTGAGACTTGGATTTCCTAAACCCAAGTTAGTCACTGCTCTTGGAGGTTTCTGTCTTGTGTATGGAGCAACTAGTACACTGGTTATATATTTTCACTTGGTTGTCATAATTTTTACAGCTTTTGCCTTTAGTGGATTCTAGAAGCTTTCTGTATTAGTCACCACTTGTACCCATCTTGTATGTATGTAGTGAAATTTGTAGAACTCACCTTAGTTCAGTGAAAGAATTTGCCTTTTTAATGCAGTAAAATTGGAACAACAGATTATGTTCAGGGAACAGTTGCTGCCACAGAGTTCAGAATATTATATCCTCTGTCCAAAAACATTTTGATTGAACCATAAAACTGTTTAATTTTACCTGTAGTTTTGTGTGAGTATGCAATTTGGTGTCTTACATTAGCGAACAGTATAGGTTGAGGACATTAGTGAACAAGTTGCTGAGCAGATTCTCTGGAGCTAAGACAGAAGAAGTAACAGGAGGATGGGAGAATTTCTGAATAAAGTAATATGTAATTTCTTCTCTTAACCAAACATTATGAGGCTGATAATTTCATAGCATGCATACCAAAACATTCATTAAGCTTACCAAAATAACTGCTCGTTTAATAATGTTCACATTATACATTCAATAAAAGTCTATAAATTCTTTCAGTAATAATGTTTAGGACACCCCATAAGTGCACCACTGAAGGTGATTCATTACTCAAGTAGGAACATACGAGTAGATAGTTTGTATAATAAAATAGATCTTCTGCTGTGTGCTGTAGGTGGTGTGATTTAATCTTACTTCTTTCACAGACACATGGTAATGTGAATTCAGTGAAAATTGTTACAAGAATATTTGGACTATACATACTATGTTGTTTTTGCTTATAACATTTTGATTTTTGTAGTGTTATGCAGCTGATTGGTGAATGCATATTATTTTCATGTTTAGGAGAGGAAGATGCAGTTTCATTCATCGACCTTCCATCCAATAACTTATCAAAGCTTCCAGAAAAGGGAATTTTAAAGAAATCAGGACCATATGGAACTGTTGTGGCAGATGTATGCAAGGAGAAATGGTCAGAAGATTCACAGTCTGATAACCAGGAAATCTTGTCCCAGTCTGACAACAATATGGGCCCAGATATGATGGGAGGAGGGGCAATCTCAAGTGTAGAACGAACGCTCAAAAGTCTCAATGGCTACCATGAAGACATTTTAGAGGCACTGCGGAATGCTGCCTCACATAGAGGGGCTGCCACACCTTCTGGTAGCAGTAGCCTTCTCAGCGAAGAGATCCTTCGTAAATCTCTGGGTGTGTTTTCATTTATCTATCAGTAATATACATACAGACTGGGATGATTTTTTAACATAAATACTGATAAAATTTTCAAACTGATGTGTTTTTATCTTCATAGCATCATGTGATTCTGCATTAATTGATTGATATGGCATTAATAAGTAATCCTTTATTATCACAGATCTTATTGATACAATATGCATGAAACTGTACACTTTGATGTACTTAAATTTTCAGTGTGTTTGTGTTGTGTGTGTGTGTGTGTGTGCATGCGTGCATGCACACATATGCACATTTGCATGTGTGGGATGGAAATTTTTGCAATGTGTGCCATACACTTGGCCATCATTACTGAGAATGCCATTCCCATCACATTTCAGCCAAATAGCTATTGATTTTGTAACCCCTTGATTGTAAAATTTGCACCTGTAGACTCTAGCAGTTTTTTGTTTCTAAACTCCCTGTTCCTTAACACTTCTGTTGGCCTTATTCTTAACCTCAGTACTAGATGAAGTTGAGCAGTCCAACTGTACACAATGGCTGCTTGACTCCTAGGGGCAAATTCTCCTTTTCCCATTGAATAGAAGGTTGGATGGACCTCAGAGCTAGTCTGGACATTTTGGAGAAGAGAGAAATCTCTTGTCTCTGCCAGGAATCCAACCTCAGACCTTCTGATCTATAGCCTATTTGCTATAGTGACTGTGGTAACCTGGCCTGTTGTTTGTTTTCTTTGAATATTACACTTGCTTACATACTTACTTACTCCATGGAGCAGAGTCCTTCTTGAGAAGCTAACTGGTTCTGCAGCTAGTCAAGAAATTCCCTGCATTTAATGGAACCCGAAAGTTTATT
>JGI24700J35501_10929831_pt1 | contig 10332 bp, 6 predicted proteins | sample TergutTh196P1_FD_35501 | JGI IMG/M metagenome (IMG submission 35501) | reverse complement strand
ACATTCACTGAACACGAAATGGGGTGGGCCCCAGGGCCACTCCAATTGCTTTGGAGAAAAGTCACTTGCCTCTGCCACAAATGATGACTACGCTACCTCAACTATCAAACTGCAGTTGCTGCTCACATGTTTGCTTCACCCAGTCAGAATACAAGTTAAAACAAAGCTATAAAAATAGACATGTTCTAATTTCATCCACAAATCCCCTTAGAAGATATGAAATCTTAGGAAATATGGGAACTAACAAATTCACTGCCTCTCTCTCCCCCACCATAATTAGCATGGGAAAACAATGACATAAGTTGTCCTGCAGCAGAGTTTTGGAGAGCCCTGCAAATATACGAGGTGTGATAAAAAAATACGGTGAATGCTGCTGCCGAGTGCGATCCAATGGAAAGGCAGGGATCTTCAATATGGGAAGCGGCGCGTTGAACCTTAGTAAAACAGTGTGTGACAAGTTTCAACTTGTTCAGTGCAGTCAGTCAGTTGTGAGCTATGGTTTAGAGAAGGTGTGTTTTAAAGTGTGCCGTAAATCATGGATCACAAACAACGCATTAACATGAAATTTTGTTTCAAACTGCAAAAAAGTGCTAAAGAAACACACAAATTGTTAAAATTAGTTTATGGTGATGCTGCAGTGACCATGAAGACGGTTTACAAGAGGTTCAAGCGATTTCGTAATGGTTGTGAATCAGCTGAAGATGAGGAGAGATCGGGACGTCCTTCAACATCAAAAACCCAAGAGAATGTTGAAAGAATAAGCGAAATTATTCAATCAAACAGGCGATTGACTATCAGGGAAATTTCTGAGGATCTGAACATCTCTTATGGTTCCGTTCAAAACATTTTAACAACAGATTTGAACATCATGACAATGCTCCGTGTCACACATCGCTTCTGATATGGCAATTTCTGTCAAATAAAAATATTACGGTGTGTCCTCAACCACCTTATTCACCGGATCTGGCACCGTGCGACTTCTGTCTCTTCCCCAAAGTCAAAATGACCATGAAAAGTAAATTTTTTGAATCGATTCAGGACATTGAGGCAGCTGCAACAGTGCAACTAAAGATACTCACGAAAGAGGACTTCCAGAACTGCTTCAGAAAGTGGCAAGAATGATGGTATAAGTGTGTTTGAAGCGAGAGGGAGTATTTTGAGGGGGATTAATGGCAATGTGTCTTTTACTGTAATAATTTTTTTTATTTGAACATTCACTGTATTTTTTTATCACAGTGGTACACACACCCACACACACAAAGTTAAATTGTTCTTTTCCAAACTGATAAGGTGAGATCATAAACATGAAGTTTTCCAAAAATTTATATGTACCAAATATTAGTACAAAATCTGGCATGGATTGATTACGATGTATCAGAAGATTAAAAATGGATCAATTAACATTAATACCACAGTCAATAATTTTCCATAAGCAAGGTTAATTTAAATAACATCACAGTATTTAGTGTTTAGTAAAATGTGAAATGGTAAACCATATAAAGAAACAAATTCAGAACTTGCACATATCTACCTCTCTTTATCCAACAGCAGTCTTTGACATATGTGTGAGTGTTGTTTATAATTTATGCTTATGATAAAAAGTGTATGATGCAAATAAAAAGAATCAGATATAGGATATAAATATTGATAAAACTAGTCCTGTATATAACCTAGAAGTCCAACTTCAGTGGCACTTACAATTTTGTTACTTTCCTTGGTATAAGCTACGAGGGTTCATTTCATCTGCTAGTGTCAATATACTTCACCAAGATAATGCACATGGATAGATACATAAAAATAGTGCAAAAGTCATAATCTGAGTATCTGATAAAAATAACTTATGTTCCACAAATGAGCATCCTGAAAAATTAGTTACTATCACAATGTAAAGCACAGAAAACTACAACTGATTAAGGTTAAAGAATCAGTTTTTATAATATGTTTTGGAATGTATGGACACAAAAAAATACCAAAAACTGTGTCTTCCTGAAAACTGCACATGTCTGAGAGCTCTTTCTCTATTAAGTATTTATGTTATTACAGAATGATGACTGACACAACTTTAAACATAACATGTCAAGTGCTAAATCTAAAGGGACTCGTGCTACAGTATGCATAATCTTAGAAACAGGACTGTTATATTTATGAACCTACTACTCCATCCAATCTCTTAACAAATGCACAACAAATGGGAAACATTTACACTGACAATCCACCCAATACTGGTGTTTTATCCCTGTTAAAGTAAGTAATGACATGCACTTATAATAGAAGTAATTTCTGGACAGTAATTAGGAAACTGATATCTGACAACTTCACATTTAAAGCATTTCAACAAACATGAAGAATAAAACTAAACTCATCATGTTCAAAAATTATTAATGACATAATAATTTCAATGTCAGCTCAAGGCATCAACACAGCAAAAATATTTTAAATACACTATAGCTTGCCAATCTGATCAACTTCTTTGAGCATCTCAATATTTTTACATAAATCATGATTCATCTTGTTAGATGCATATCCAAGTAATTTCTTCCTCTGATTGACATCTTACATAATCTTTGGGGAAGACTGACCTTTTCAAGAAATATAAATAGACAATACAGTAGTGTTGCGACAGGCAAGGTGGATGGAAGTTGGCTGCTTGGAGCCAGCACTTTTGAGAACGCTCTCGAGAACAAATGCCACTCATCTCAGCGTTCTTTACATCGAGTATTAACATTAACAGTAGTGACACGTTCGTAGATTATTGCATTAGTGTGTTGATTTGTGTGATTTCATGCTAATTTTTGTTGTTTAAAAATAGTTTAGTGAAACGTTGGAAGTGGTGTTGTGTTAAGTCTGCCCCATCATATTTTCTGAGGTGTATTGTGACTGAAGAAGATATTCATAGCACGCATTGTAAGTGCACTGTTTAGTGTACAAAAGTTTGAGATAAATGAACAGGAATTTATGGACAGTCAAGGTTGCACCAACGCCGTCCATTAAGGTAAACTGTAATTTTTTCGTTCTTTCAGTGTCATCATTCTGTGTCCTGACAGGAATGTGGGAATTCACTCCGCTGCAGCCAATCAGTAACAAGTAAGTCGATAATGACCGGAATGAAGAAACAGCTGTAGTGGGGTTAGGAACTGACGTAACAGAAGCAGAAAAGACTGCAAAATAGAGTTAAGCTGTGTACAAGAGACAGATGAATCTGTTTAATTATCACAATCATGGGGCAAGCAGGCTCAGACAAATGACTGAAAATAACAATTATCTCTCTTGTTTATTCTCTCTTTCTTTCTTCGTATTTGGTTTATTTAATTTTCTTTATGTTTTTTCCTTTTCTTTGTGTCTTTATCAGCTTCTTTCTTTCTTTGTTTCCCCTTTGTGAGGTTTTATTTTTTATTTTACTTTTATTATATCCACAGCACTGTGGGCCAGGATAGCTCAGTCGGTATGTCGAGTCGCTACAGGCTGGACAGTCCAGGGATCAAACCCCGTTGAGGGCGAGAGTTTTTACATCCATCCAGATTGGCCCTGGGGTCCACCCAGCATCCTATACAATGGGTATGGGGTCTTACCCAGGAGGAAAGCGGCCAGGGCGTGGCAATGACCACCTAACCCCCAAATAGCGCCGAGCTTAAAGAAAGAGTAAAGTGGTACCTCTACTCCACCTCTGGGCCTTGGTGGCTTGTTCTAGGGTGAACTTTTACCTTTATAAACAGACAATACAACTACACTTCAATTTCTGCAACTAGTTTTGTATCACTGTGTCACAAAAAATGACTAAGCCTTAATATCTGAATGTCTGTGGGTGACTGTATAGGAATGCATTTATTTAGCTCACACCTGCAATGTGCTCTTGTCTTTTACCATAAAAAATGTATTTTGTCCCATATAAGCAGTAAGGTAAAGAGATAAGCTGCCAGAATGCTTTTGAATTGAACCATGAAGGTGTACAATGGGCACTGGAGTAAAGCTCCATGTACTGTCGACCTTGGCACTAGCTGGTCAAGATGAATGCTCTGGCTACCTTGACTGAGGAGAAAAAGCCCCAGGACACACTGGGTAGGAGGATGGGTGTGGGAACCAAGCCTATCATGAAAAGAAAATCTGGTATCAAATCCCAGACACAGCCCACAGCTAGCAATTGCACATTTTGAATTTAGTACATATGGTCTGCAGTTTAAAAGTAAATTAATTATGCTTAATTCAGAATACACTGCAGATATTCTTACTAAAACCAGAATCACTACTTTGTAATCATACAAGTAACATCTACTTCGTAATCGTACAAGTAACATCTCCTAGTTGAGTGATATTTGCACTCTTCATATTATGGATTAACTGTAATCCATCTCAAGTTAGCAAACAATTTAAACAAATTAGTTAAAAGTAAGAACATTACACGTGCTGGATGATTATTACTCTAAGCATATTTAATGCTATCATATCCCTTGAACACATGCCATACTGAACTCCTCATGTTGTTAGGCAGAAGAGGGAAACTAACAGCACTCCTAATTAAATAGGGAAGGAGGGTACATTTACCACATGTAGTAAACAGAACACTATAATACGGTTACCTTCACAGCTTGAGACACACAGTAATGCCTTCAGAGATATTGTATTAATCGTTAAGAATGTAAGTACCTTCCATGCTCCATCTCCTAATCATGTCTTTATGGAACTCAACTTCAGAACACATGTCTACTCAATACTGCAACAAGACTGTACATTACAAAGAAATTAATACAAACGATTTCTACGTTTTTGAAATTCCATACTTACTTCAAATTTTACAGCTAGCAAATACTTTGTACTGAATCTATTACTTAAACTTCACACACCCGTAAAAATTCCTTCTGTCCACTGTGAACAGCAGACAGGATGTAATTTTCACCAACAACTTTTAACAGAACTCAGTGTCAAAATTAACTTTTTAAAAAAATGTCTAACTAACATTACAACTGTATAATACCACAACAAGTGGACACATAATTAAAGCTTGTATTCTTCGCAATACACACGCTCAATAAGTGCTCAAGAATGTCCATGTATACAGCTGTTTCATAAACAATGACTTTCAAAATGAGATTTTGAATATTCCAAAACCAAACTTCAAAACCAGCAGCAGATATTATAAACCATTTATGCTACTAACCGAAACCATTTATGCTACTAACCGATGCACATGAAAAGAACCCAGGCTCATATACAAAAATAAATTAACCAGCTAATTTACCACTATAAGTTCTGCACAAAAAGAAATTAACCAGTTCAATTTACCACTATAAGTTCTGCACTACATGCTGCAGACAATGTCACTGGTAATGAAAGATTAGTCATTAGCTATTTATGTGAGCAAGTGTAATGTCAATATGCTGGTATGTGTTCTGTATATCCAAACCTATAATGGTTCAACCTGTAAAAAGCTTTTATTTTAAATTTCAATTAAACTGTGACGGACATATGCAACCCAATTTTTATATTCATGCTGGTGCAAATCCAGCAAGCGGCTGACCCTGTACATATGGGGATTACTAAGAGAATACATCACAGATAAAACAGCAGTGTTTTGCCACCAGCACAGGGATTAAATACACAGTGAAGCTGAAAGCAAGTATAACCTTCTATGGAATATAAAACTGTCCCCCAACCCTACTAACAGTGAGGCCCATTCCTTTTGAACACTCCAACAGATTTAACCTCAAACTGAGTTATTTCCAAGGAAACTGCTTTCTGATCTGTACAGATTCACTACCACTATATAGCATACAGTATTATATAACAAAGTTCAGCTGAAAGCACAATTCACAATCATTAGGTCACACATGTGATACATGTTCCATATATACTGTTCTCTGCTATATTATTACAAGAAAACAGCTCATTTAGCAGACAGGTTCCAACAAAGTTTACAGATATAAGAAAAAATAATATACCTACATTATAGAATACATTACCAATATTGTTATATAAATTCCCTGGAAATACTGTGACAAGAAGTCCCGGCACTGTACAATGGAAGTAAATACAATATGGGAGAGTAATACCCTCTAACTATAATCCAACACATAACATCATTCTACATGAAAAGGGGCCACTCTGGCAAATTCAGGCTAAACTGTCCCTTAATACATTTATCACACAGAAACATGCTAACCACAAATGTGAGCATGTTCGCACTCTTTGAAAATCAGTTCTAGAAAAGCTTACACTTCACATACAGTGTTAAGATTTACAATAAACCTATCAGGAAAGTCTCTTCTGGTATCTTACAAAACTTAAATCCCACGTATGGTACAAATTCACACCATGCTTGTATGAGCAACCAAATACTGTGTACAAAGATTCATAAACAAAATGGACCCTTTCCACATAGAGCATCATATACTGGCACCTTCCACACCAAGCACTTCAAAATCTTTTTTTGAACAGCTGGCACCATTATATTAATATTATATTACAAGTAAATCATACGAATGCTAGTCTTCGACGATAAGACTTCTTACATTTAAAATGGGAGCAGAATCGCTGGAAAACTGTATCTAAAGTCCACGAATTTTATGATCTACGACTTCCCGCAGACCAGCAGCAGGCAAGAGGTGCAACATGACAGGACCAAATCCTAGGGTTATCATGTGGAATAAAAATGTACAAACACATGGAAACAGTCAATGCTCCAACCTTTGGTGTTCCCTGCCCCAAGTATTATACACATTAAACAGGTCAAAAGTTTCAATGCAATACGAAATGGAACTTGGCAGATAATATCTGGTAGTGTACCACATAACCAGAAACCTCACACCATCTACCACACAATAAATCCTCTAATTAAGTTAGATGTCTTTCACCAATAATTTGTGTGTGTGGCGCAACTTTTGCAAAGTTTCAGCAAAGTAACGTAACAATTCTCCTCATACCCACATACATTAAACTCCTCAGTCTACTAACCTATACAATAAAATGTCTGCATCATTTATGATTATCAGACTAATGATTCAAGAGAAGGTTCTGATGCTGTTACTAGTTACTATTGTATTTCAAAAATCTTTTACACTGTACTGACATTACAACATATCAGATAAAGCAATGGAGACTCAAACTATTTTGGAAAAATTATGAAGTTAGTATATATTTAAGAAAACAACGTGGACAATGTTTTGCATATATACTCAATGTGTTATATGTACACTCCGTTGCAAGAGTCAATTGCACGTACTTGCTGGGAAACACATGGGGAACACATGTGTATTTTGGGCTTCATATCTCCACTTTCACACACCTGAATTCTAATAGCCTTATGATCTCCCACAAATAAAAGGATTCTGTTAACCAAAGCTTAATTCCTGCCATAATTGATATTGTCTTTTAAAATTATCACTTTTCATCTCAAAGTGGTACTGCAAATCCTCCAGAACTGACCCACGTTATGAGCTCTGTGCATGGACAATAGTAAAACTGCAGATACAGTATGGTGTCTAGGGTCAACCGAAGTTTCATTGGTACTGCTACAGAATTCTTTCTCATAATTCACCGTTATAAAATGAAGACCCACAGATAAAGTTGGGATCTGAAGTACTGATGAAAAGAAACATCAATACACTATTGCAACATGTACCAACTTTCAGGCAATGCCTAATTTCACAGTACATCTAATTCTTATATTTAATGTCATGCTATTTTCATGTGCTCTGGAAGCTAACCAAGATTCTTCCCGAAAAGTCACATTACGTTACACATTACTTACCCAAAGACCTGTAAAATTGTGTAATTTTCTTGTTTCATCATTGTTTAATGACTAAATTCAAGTGTGCTGAAAACAGGTTGCCTGCTTTCCTATGCCTTGCACCATACATCAACCACTACACAAGCACTCCCTGCTCTTGTCCATGTTACTCACACTCTGCCTCCTGAGACTGCTCATCAGTAGGATGTGCATGTCCACTGTCAATGCGCTGATGTCACGCGCTCGTCTCCTGCTCACCCCACCCCTCACTATCATATTCACTCTCAGACGCTGAATCTGAATCGGAAAATTCAACAGCCACTCGACGAGCCAAGATTGATGCAACATCATGCAGTGCATTCACACGTTCCACTTCCTTTTGTTCATTCTTTTCAACCTTCCTTAGCTTTATTCCTAAATGACAGAACAAAATATACATTATGAAATGTATGAACTTTGACAGTCACCATAATATCACATCATCAACAGCATATATATACACACACACACACTAAAATCATAACCTACCATCACGTATAGCCTTGAGCAAATCGCTCCTTGGATCAAAGGCAGGTGCTGGTGGATTGGCCAGTTTGTTGCGAGCAGGGTTCTCTGTCTTAGGAGGAGAATGTTTTGGTGGTGATGTAGAGATGATCTACAAACATAAAAATGAATTTATTATGTCTCAAAGTAACTACAAACTATAAGAAAGAGGAACATATATATAAATATCACAGGGAAACTACAAGACAAAACAATGTTCTTGCTTATAACTAGTGTTTATGATGTACTATCATGTTTGAAATGGCACGCATGTGCTCTTAATGATAATCACAATTCTTATGTCAAATAAGCATGTGTCAATATGAAGACTTTTGACATTTTATTTTCCTCATTTTAGGTAAATTCTACACGAAACATAACATAATAAGCCACTGGAGATGACCAAAGCACAAAACTGACTGATGGGAAACCAAAAACAATTAGGTTGAGGATATCTTACAATAGGACAATCATACACATAAACAAATTAAAATCCAAAAGAGAAATACAGTACTTAGTTCTTACAATGACCACTGGATTGTAAAAAGTACATTATGTAGTGACGGTATACTGAGTGAAACCTACAAAAAACATATACTGTCTTCAATGGAATATTTCTCTGACCATCATAGAAAAGAAGTGTAACATCCTCTAGGCACTGCACCAGAAACTTACATGTTGGATAATGTAACCGATTGACAATAAAAGTAAAATTACACGAGGCATATATGTAGCCTTGGAAGTAGACAGATGCAGGATGTCAGCTTCATACCCCAGCACAGACATCTGTAGACACCTGGTTTAAATGGTACTAATGGAATGTTATGCAACATTCTGAGCTACCTTTGACCATTGTTTCCTTACACAGAGTCATTTGTACTTGTGTTGATACATGTGGCACAGGTCAGAAAATTAATAACTAACGTACACAGCTGTGACATTAGTTGTGTGTTGTAAATCAACCAACCAGTCATGATGGGACTGCACAGGTGTGTTAATGTGGTGAGTTATTTATTTAAAGAATCAGCTTGAAAAACTGAGTTCAGTCAGGCTCTGGAAACAAAACCCACATTACATTTTCTCATGGATTTATTTTCATAGCTAACCCTCCCAGACCACTGTGCTACAAGCTGGAAGGTCGCAGGTTCGATTACCGATGGTGTCACTGGAATTTTTCATTGACATAATCCTTCTGGCTGCACTATGGCCCTGGGGTAGACTCAGCCTCTAACAAAAATGCGCACCAGGAATATTTCCTGGGAGTGAAGGCAACTGGTGTGTAGTGCTGATATCCTTGCCACCTTAATGTGCAGAATGTCTTGAATGCTGGCACCCTCAACCTTACGGCACCCTCAGGGCCTATCCAGGCCTGTACAGGGACTGCTTTACCTTTACCTTCAACTCCTCCCAGAAATACTGTCATCTGAGACAATTACACCTTGAACATTCCTCAAATGCCATAACAACATTGTACGTTCAAACAGCATTGTTCCTCAATTCACTGAAGGATTCTGCACACTTATGCATAAAATGGAATATGTATGAATGACAACAGTTTGATAAGATTGTAAATAAATTGGGCTTAATTTGGGCTAGAATAAAGTAAGATTGACTTTGGTCATGTATAGGTAACACAAATGAACGTAAATTTTGGGGTCTGGGCAGACATTTCTTGAGCCACGTCAGGTAAAATTCTGAAATTTTGGCCCTCACAGACCTCTACCCCAGCTGCATTACTACCACTACCCACAGCCAGTAGGGATGCTGTAGAGAAGATAAAAATTGCTCCCATGTCCAGGAATTAAACTCCAGATTCCTAAGTCATCCACCCCACATTCTTGTCACCAAAATGACTAACATATAAGTTATGCCTCCATCTTCAAGGCTAATCCTTAAGATGGACGCAGCATGTGCCCCCAACCTGTTGGTATCAACTAAAATAGTGCACAGAGTCACAACCTAGTAGCTCAGAGCCTGAAGACCCACTGCTGTGAAAACCAGAAAATTATAAAGTTAATTGTAGCTCTGCACTATAGTTCATGGAACTTAAGCACACTGGAATTTTATTA
>JGI24700J35501_10929832_pt1 | contig 10334 bp, 8 predicted proteins | sample TergutTh196P1_FD_35501 | JGI IMG/M metagenome (IMG submission 35501) | reverse complement strand
ACGAGCGGGTCTGGGGGCGCGCCCCCAGCGGGGTCAAGGGGCAGAGCCCCTTGCGGGTCTGGGCAGAGCCCAGCGGGGTGTGGGGCAGAGCCCCACGAAGAGAGGGTTGTTTTATGAAATTGTTAAGTGCAATAGTTTTTTCTGCAAGGGGATATTGGTCGTATTTGGGGCTGGCTATCTTGGCAATAGCGGGTATGACTGCTAGTCAGCTGTATACCCCGCTTGTGGTGCGGAGATTGACCGATATGGCAGTAAATGGCGATCCAAGACTTGCGGAAGAAGCCCTTTTTATGGGGCTTACCTTGCTTCTTCTGTATCTGGCACAGGCGATATGCTCATATGGCCGTAGCTATCTAACGCACTTTGCCGCATGGCATTTTGTTGCGGATTTGCGCCTAAAGGTCTATGACAAATTGCAGAACTTGAGCATGAAATTCTACCACGATAAACAAACGGGTCAGCTCATGTCCCGTATTATCAACGACACAAATAATATCGAGGTGCTTATTGCCCACGCCGTCCCCGATGTTATCGTGAATGTAGTCATTTTAATCGGCGTGTCGGCAATCCTGTTTTGGATAAATCCCATGCTTGCAGTGCTTAGTCTGCTCTCAGTGCCGCTCCTGATTGCGTTGTCCATCGTATTTGCCAAAAAAGTGCTGCCGCTATTCCGCAAAGCACAGGTTATAATGGGCGAACTCAACGCCAATTTACAGGATAATTTGTCGGGAATGAAAGAAATACAGGCTTTCAACCGCCACGAAAAAGAATATGGCAAAGTATCCAACAGTGCCAGAGGACACGCAAATGCTATTCTGGGTGCTTTGAAATGGAGTGCCAGCTATGGCAGCTCTGTACAGTTTTTGAGCAATACGGGCGTTATTATTGTAATCGCCTATGGCGGATTGTTGGTCTCTTTGGGCACATTGCCAGTTGCGGATATTGTGGCATTTTTAATGTATTTGGCATTGTTTTTTCCACCAGTTACAGCCCTTGCACGGGTAAATGAAGATTTGCAGACTGCAATAGCGGGTGCGGAACGTGTTTTTGAGATTATGGAAGAGGATACGGACGTAAAAGAGGCGGAAAATCCCATAGTTTTAGACTCCGCAAAAGGGCGTTTACGCTTTGAAAATGTTGGCTTCCATTACATAGACGGGCAAGAAGTGCTGAAAAATATCTCGGTGGAGATACAACCAGGCGAAATTGTGGCATTGGTTGGGCCTACGGGTGTGGGGAAAACCACTTTTATAAGCCTAGTAAATCGATTTTATGACCCTGTAGATGGTGCTATTTATCTGGACGGCATCGATATAAAGGACTTGGAGCTTAAGAGCCTGCGGGAATCCATAAGCAACGTAATACAGGACGTGTTTTTGTTCAACGATAGCATCCACGAAAATATAGCATACGGTAGCCCTGGTGCGACAAAGGAGTCAGTCATTGAGGCGGCAAAAGTGGCACGGGCTCATGATTTTATTTGCGGTTTGGAGGCGGGCTATGATACGATAATAGGCGAGCGCGGCGTACGTTTGTCAGGCGGGCAAAAACAACGACTCTCCATCGCTCGAGCGGTGCTTAGGAATAAACCGATATTGATATTGGACGAAGCGACCGCCTCCGTGGACGTAGAAACGGAGCATTTAATCCAAGAGGCGATGGACGAGGTCATGGAAAACCGCACGACAATCATCATAGCACACCGACTTTCAACCATCAAAAAAGCCGATAAAATCATCGTACTCAACGAAGGAATAATCGAGGACATCGGCACACACGAGGAATTAACCGAAAGGGGCGGGCTATACGCACATCTCAACATGATAAACAGGAATGTGTAGCTGATTTTATGCGTGGGTTTGTGAAAAAAACAAATCGATTTACCAAATCGATTTGCAAAAAATTTGATTTTGTGCTACAATGTTTCAGTCGTTGTCGTTAAGGAGAGGAGGGGCAAATATGAATGACCATAATTCAGAACCGCTGTCATTGGGCGGTTGGATTGGAACCATACTGATTGGTTTAATCCCATGCGTTGGGATTGTTATGTATATTGTTTGGGCAGTTTCGGCAAATACGAACATCCATCGCAAAACGTACTCACAGGCCATGCTTATATTAATGGTGGCGGGCATCGTAATCGGCATTGTTGTAGGTCTGCTGTTCGGAGCCGCGCTGGCTGTTTTATTAGATGGCTTTTAGCTAGGCGTTTTTACATAGCCAGCTTGCCCCCAGGGGCGAAAACTTCCTCAATTCGATAGGTAGGGTTAGATTGGGGGAGTTTTTTTATTTTCGATTTTTTATACCCCGCTACCCCATTCAAATAAAAACCTCCGTAATCAGCCGATTACGGAGGTTTTACCTAAGCGCGAAACGAGATTCGAACTCGCGGCCCTCGCCTTGGCAAGGCGATGCTCTACCACTGAGCCATTCGCGCATATTTGCATTTTTCTACCTTCCACCCTTTACCCTTTCAGGTAATTTTGGTTTCAAGCGGGTAGAGGGAATCGAACCCTCACGACCAGCTTGGAAGGCTGGTGTTCTACCACTAAACTACACCCGCACAGCCATGTACTACCCATCGCCACATTCCGCTGTTCGCAATTTTGCCGTTCATAATTTTTCCACCCTGTAAACCAGTATATCACAGGGTTTTTTGTTTGTCAAGTGTTTTTTGAAAAAATTTTCGATTTTTTTGAAAAAATTTTTTTGCATAGCGATAAATCGCCAAAAATCAAGGTTTTAGCCCTCTGCTTTTTCAACCCTCTCCATGCTTCGGCTAGCCACAAATGGAATCCCAGTCCCACAAATATCTTCGACGACTATCTGCCCAACTTCCACGGGGGCGGCCAGCGAAATTTTGTCCAAAAGCAACATAGCCTTGCGGATTAAAGGCTTTGGTATGGGAGAGGCTGTCTTCACTGGAATCCGCCTGTATATGGCGTTTTCTATGCGAACGGTAGAGGTTATTACCCTAACGGGGTTCTTTAACTCGTTTTTGCCATACTCCACTCCTCGATTACACGCATGACCCGTTACTACAATCGTGTCTCCGACATCAACCTGCAAATGACAGCCCTTTGGGCAAACTATACATATCAACTTGGTCATCTGGTCTCCTCCGTACAGCTAATGGTAATATCCCCATTAGCTCGCTCCAAAATTTTCTTGGGTAAAAGTATACGCTCCATTTCGGCAGGTAGCATATGGGTACGTTTATACGAAACAATTTCAACCCCGCCGCTAGTTACCGATATGCGGCTTTGGGCAAAAACTCGATTAACTCGAAAGAAAACGGTCGTATTATTCGAAATTCTAGCCATATCCATCCGTTGCGGCACTGTGTACGAGACATTAGCCCCGTTAATCAATTTAAAAATATCGGATTTCTCTCGCCCCTGTGAAATTTCATGCACATAGGAAATAGCTGAAATTCCTGCTCGTTCCCCCTCCTGCGACACAAAATCGACCAAATCATGTACGTGTAACACATTTCCACAGGCGAATATCCCAGACGAAGAGGTTTCCATGCTCTCTGAAACGACTGGTCCGCCCGTTCGCATATCGAGTTCAATATTTGCCGTCTTGCTAAGCTCATTTTCGGGGATAAGCCCCACAGAAAGGAGTAAGGTATCACAATCAAAGACGACCTCCGAGCCCGCTATAGGGCGGCGGTTTTCGTCTACTCGACTCATTACAACTTGCTCAACCCGCTTTTCTCCTCGAATTTCCGTTATTGTGTGGGAAAGATAGAGCGGAATATCATAATCGTGCAGACATTGTACGATATTTCGTGTGAGTCCGCTGGAAAACGGCATAAGCTCCACACAGGCTAGAACTTTCGCTCCCTCTAATGTCATGCGACGTGCCATTATCAAACCAATATCGCCACTTCCCAGCACAACAACCCGTCTTCCAGGCATATAGCCCTCTATATTGACGTATCGCTGTGCAGTACCTGCTGTAAAAACCCCAGCTGGGCGTGTTCCCGATATTCCAATGGCACCTCTCGTTCGCTCCCGACAGCCCATGGATAGAACTATCGTATCGGCATAGAGGTTTGTATAGCCCACATTCTTACCGATGGTACATACCTTTATTCCCTCTGATTCTCTGGTTATCTCTAAAACCATTGTGTCCGTCATTATCTCTATCGGGCTATCCTCTAGCATACGAACAAAACGCTCGGCGTATTCTGGTCCCGTCAGCTCCTCCTTGAAATAATGCAGTCCAAAGCCGTTGTGGATACATTGGTTGAGTATTCCGCCCAATTCCTTGTCTCGCTCTATGATGAGAATTTTATCACTTTCCCTAAATTTTTCAGATTTCCAAGCCCCATAAGCGGCAGCAAGTCCAGCGGGGCCTCCGCCGACTATTATAATCGAGTATTTATCCATGTTCACTCCTTTTTTTGAATAATCGAGCATCTATCCATGTTCACTCCTCTTTTTGAATAATCGAGCATCTATCCATGTTATCCCCTTCTTGGCCAGTTTTTGTTTCGTGAAAAAGAAGCTCTGTTCCTGCCAAATCTTGCAAAATGTCCGTGGGCGAACAGCCGTAATAATCTGTCAGTATCTCCAACACCCGAGGGCTACAGAATCCTCCCTGACAGCGTCCAAAACCCGCCGATACCCGCCGTTTTACAGCATCGAGCGAGCGTGGCGGCACGGGCGAACGTAAAGCCCACAAAATATCCCCCTCCGTTATCGTTTCACAGCGGCAAATAATATGTGCATAGGATTTATCTTGCGATATGGCGGCGTTTTTTTCGGCATCAGATAATTCTTTGAAAAGGATGGCTTTTCGGCTGCCGTTGAATTTTGCCCTATGTTCTAGCCTAAGCCCTGCCTCTTGCAAAAGTTCAGCTGCCATAATGGCTATTGCGGGGGCTGCGGATAGCCCTGGCGAAACTATACCGCCGCAATCCACAAATTTTGGAACATCCGCCGCTGCCTCTATTATGAAATCGCCCCGATTTGTTTTGGCACGATTACCCGCAAAATTGCGTATATTAGAATAAAAATCCAGGTCAGGAACGGAGAGTTTGGCAGTTTTTGCCACTCGCTCCAATGCGGCAGCGGTATGCGACACATCGAAGAGTCCTTTTGGAGGGTCGTTGCTACTTGGTCCTACGATTATATTTCCGTGTACGGTGGGAGAGACCAGAACCCCTTTTCCGTGTTGGTTCGGGCATTGGAATATGGTATGCTTGAGTGTTTCGCCCTTATTCCTATCTAGCAGAAAATATTCGCCCTTGTCTGGAGTTATTTCATAACTTGGGCTTGCGACCATATTATGAATTTTATCGGCAAAAAGACCGCCCGCATTTAGTATATAGTTCGCTGTAATTTTCGTCTTGGGGGTGTTTATCTCAAAAACACCGCCCTTTTGCTTTATATCCAAAACCTCATGTTCCAGCAGGATAGTTGCACCGTTTTGCACAGCTACTTCTGCCAATGCAAGGGTATATTCCCATGGGCTTACAATCATGCTAGTCGGGGCATGGAGAGCCGCTCGCAAAGCTGGATTGAGATTGGGTTCAAGCGACAGGGTTTGCAATCTATCCAGTATTTTTAGGCCTTGCGTACCGTTTTTGGTGCCTCTATCATAGAGATTCCGCAATGTGATTTCATCTTCTTCGGTAAATGCAAGGACTAATGCTCCGCATTTTTTGTGGGCTACATCTAATTCTACCAGCAGATTTTGGGCAATTTGCGAGCCAGCAACATTTAGTTTTGCCATGAGTGTATCGGTTGGCGGATCGAAGCCAGCGTGGATTACTGCACTATTCGATTTTGTCGCACCACTTGCGGCAACATCATTTTCACGTTCCAACACGACTATTTTCAAATTATACTTGGACAGCTCATAGGCACACGCTGCCCCAACAACACCACAACCCACTATTGCCAAATCAAATTCCATCTCACAACCTCATTCCAAGTGATAAAACCTTGGGGCTCTGCCCCAAACCCCGCAAGGGGCGCGCCCCTTGACCCGCTCGTTTTTTATATAGTATTTTAACATATTATCTGGAATTTGGGTAGAGGTATTTTTAAATTTTTTTGTAAGGTGCGTTCCTATAGTATTAGGCGATGGTATGGTGTAGGGGCGGATAGAATCCGCCCGTGATCGTTTTTCGTGGGCGTTTTTCCGTGATTGAACAGACTTCTAAAATTTATGCTAAATTTTTTTCAAATAACTATTGACAAGGCAAATTTCGTCTAGTATAATGGTTTGTATGGTGTTGACACGAGTTTGACAGATGAATCACTAGCTCAGTTGGTAGAGCATCGGACTTTTAATCCGAGGGTCCCGGGTTCGAGCCCCGGGTGATTCATATCTTTCTAATAGCCGAATCCCCAATGTGCAGTCCAAGGTGTGCCCTGGCGGGATGCGGGGCAGAGCTCCACGGTTTTAGACAAGGAGATTCCTAAATGCTAACAAAAATCAAACAAAACGAGCAGATAATCGGCTATCTAAGCCGCAACAGATACGAAAACCTGAATATTTTGGGTTATTTGAACTACAACAAAAATGCCAATGTGTATCTTTATGATGAGAATGTCGAAAACGGCGTTTTTGTTTGCGATGAAAATTTCAGCGTATTTTATGCCAATGCTAACAATGAAGATTTTGCAAAGATTTTTTTGGAGCAGTTACCGAAAACCCCCAAACGCTTTAGCGGCGTACCTATGAAAACAGCCGAATTTTTAACCAAAAATAGGAAAGTGGAACGCCCTGTACCTTGTGGGGTCTATATCCTAAAAGAGGTTTCTGAAAAGCCCGCAAATTATACGATTGAGCCGCTAACCTTGGCGGATGCGGAAGTGGTCGATAGTTATTATACATATAGAAGCGAAAACAGCTTGGCGGATATGCGTGAAAATATCGAACTTTACGATAGTGCAGGTATTCGAGTAAACGGCGAGCTTGTTTCGTGGTGTCTTATCCATGCTCGAGACGGCTCGGCAGGCCCGATTTTTACCAAGCCAGAATATGAAAAACAAGGCATGGGGAAGGCCATTTCGTTATATTTGTTCGACAAATTGCTCAAAAAAAATATTACACCCTACATTCACATTGTGGAAAATAACCAAAAGGCAATCAGTCTCGCCCGCAGTCTCGGCTTTGAGCATATAACGGATTGTTTGTGGTTTACTATAGCTGTGTAAAATAATTTTTCGTTGCGGGTTGATTTTGTTTTTCCCGTGTTGTATAATGAAAATGTGGTAAATTAGTTTGGCGGTAGATTGGTTTTACCGATGATAAATTAGTTTGCCCGAGTGGCGGAATTGGTAGACGCCCGGGACTTAAAATCCCGTGAGGCTTGCCTCGTACCGGTTCAAGTCCGGTCTCGGGCATATTATTTTTTACATTATAAGACCGTGGGTATCTGATGTCCAGTGAACACCGTTTAGGCGTTTGCGAGCAGTCAGAGTCCCACGGTTTTAGGCAAGTTTATCGAAGATTAGGGTAGTGTCGCAAACAAGTTGAATTTTTTAAAAATGCGGGTCTGGGCGCGCCCCCAGCGGGGTGTGGGGCAGAGCCCCACGGTTTTAGGCAAGTTTATTGTGAAAATTAGATAGGGGGACAAATTGGTTGCGTTAATTTCAGATATACATGGTAATATCCACGCATTAGATGCTGTTTTGGCTGATATGCCAAAAGAAGTAGACGAGGTGTGGGTTTTGGGAGATATGGTCGGCGGATTGCCCTTTAATAATGAAGTTGTGGAAAAAATTGCCAATCTTCCCAAAGTTTCAGCTATTTTGGGTAATTGGGAAGAGAATATTTTGGCTGCCTTAAAAGACCCCAAACCCTGGCAAAGCCGACAATATGCAACAGGTATTTGGACTTTCGAGCATCTAAAACCCGAAAATTTGGAGTTTATAAAAAAGTTGCCCAGTATGTTATCGTTCGGCGACACGCTGCTCTATCACGGCAGTCCAGAATCTGCTACGGGGACTATTCTTAGCTATGAGGATGCTACAAACACCATTGCAAAGGCTGAGGAAACTAAAAAATTTCTTTTCGGAGGGCATACCCATAAATCACGGCTTTACAAGGTTGGCGATGTGCAGCTTGTCGGGGTAGGCTCTGTTGGATTATCGTTCGATGAAATCGTAGGCGTTGCTTGTTACGCCTTGTTTGATGGGAAAACAATAGCTTTTCGTCATGTGCCTTATGATATGGAAACGGCTCTTGCCCAATTTAGAAAAAGTGATTTGTGGGAATTTAGCCCGTATTTTTCGAAATCCTTTGCCGCTACTATGTTGACAGGCAAAAATTACACCATGGGGTTTGACAATTTTGTCGGGCTACTGCCCTTTGCTCACAATTACGCAAAGGAACATTCCAAAGATTCAAATAACGAGCTTTGGGAAGAGGGTGCAAAAATGTGGAAAATTGACGATTGGCTAGAGGAATTACTAAAATGATAGCAGCGGAGCTTATACTAGGGCATGATGAAAATGCACTTGAACAGGTTCGCAAGATACGGCATACTGTATTTTGCGAGGAGCAGGCTATTGCAAAATCTATTGAGCAAGATGGGCTCGATGCCTCTTCAATCCACGCTTTGGTAACAGTGAGCGGCGTGGCGGCGGCTACGGGACGTTTACTTATCACATTAGACGATTACATAATCGGGCGAGTTGCTGTTATGCCCCAATTCCGCAACAAAGGATTGGGCGATTTGGTGATGCGTTTACTTATTCGCACCGCTTTTGATATGGGGGCAGAGCATCAAACAGTACATTCTCAACTATCGGCACAGGGTTTTTATGAAAAGTTAAATTTTATACCTCAGGGTAAGCCGTACGAAGAGGCAGGAATCCCGCATATTACCATGGTACGCAAGGGCGACATATTCGGAAAATGTCAGTTTCCATAAGAAACAGGGAGCAGGGGGCAAGGAGTACAATCTGTGAAATTCCAAAAAATTAACGAAAAAATCTCATATGTGGCGATATTGGCTTTGTCAATTCTGTTCCTTATTGTGGGAAACCATGTTGCAACGGGCGATTTTACCCTTGTTGACGACACATACGAACCGTCCTATTACTCGGGCGTTGTTACCGAAATAATCCAACGCATCGAACAAAATGGCACTTTATGGTTTAACAACATTGAAATCTATTTTAACGTCCGCATTACTGACGGCGGGCGGCGCGGCGAGATTGTAACCGCTCAGCAAGGCTTGTCGGACACATTTGCCGTCAACGAGCGTGAAGTTTCCGTTGGAAATCGAGTGATTATCATACACGACGACCTAAACGACCGATTTTTCTTTGTCAACTATGTGCGGCTGAATTATATCCTTTGGTTGGGTGCGGTGTTTTTGGTGTTGGTCATTGTTTTTGGCAAAATGAAAGGTTTTAACGGGATTATTTCACTCGGATTTAGCTGTGTGGCGATTTTCTTGATTTTTGTGCCTGCGATTGTGGCAGGGCGGAATATCTATGCGACAACGATTTTGGTCAGTGTTTACGCCATTGTCTCAACACTGTTGCTTGTGATAGGGCTGAATCGGAAAGCGGCGGCGGCGATGGTGGGCTGTTTGGGCGGCGTGTTGTTGGCGGGTTTGTTAATGTTCGTGATGGACGGCTTGCTGGGCTTGACGGGTGCGATCAGCCACGAGGCGGCGGCGTTGCTTGCGTTGCCCACAGAGCAACCGCTAGATTTGCGGGCGATTATCTTTGCGGGGGTCATTTTCGGGGCAGTTGGGGCTATCATGGACGTTGCAATGTCGATTTCATCGGCTTTGTGGGAATTGCGAGTGGCGGGCGGCGTTTCCGATTTTAAGAGCCTTATGAAATCGGGAATGACTATCGGACAGGACACGCTCGGAACTATGCTGAACACCTTGATTTTGGCTTATATCGGGAGTTCATTGTCGATAATTTTGTTGATTGTTGCGACCACCGTTTCATATACGGAGCTGTTTAACATGGAGATGATTATTGTCGAGTTTTTGCGGGCTTTGGTGGGCAGTTTCGGAATGTTGTTGACGATTCCGCTGACTTCGGCGGTTTGCGGGTGGTTGTTTGAGGATTGGGAAGAAGCAGTCGTGGAAACCGAGGGGGTTAATGACGATTATTTTCGGATAATTCAAGAAAAGCAGTTGGCACGGTTAAAAAACTCGGAAAACGAGAAATTTGATTGAATTTTATGCGGGCGAGCGGATAATACTACTGTCATTAACTTAAAATTGCGGGCGAACAGAGTTCGCCCCTACGGGCGGTGGTGTAGGGGCGAACTCTGTTCGCCCGTCCGTCTCTATAAATCGTTAAAGTTGATGACATTAGGATAATACCCGCCCCTATCAA
>JGI24700J35501_10929833_pt1 | contig 10338 bp, 4 predicted proteins | sample TergutTh196P1_FD_35501 | JGI IMG/M metagenome (IMG submission 35501) | reverse complement strand
TATTTTAATTACTTTGCTGTGTAATTTTATATAGATACATTACAGGGTAAATTTCAGTGGCCTGTCAAAACTGTGAGAAATTTTTATTCAATTATGTTATCTTTTAAGTGTCAGGTTCTATGTAAGAAGGAAATATGTCATTATAACACGCATATTGACATATGTCTCTTTCTTATGTGTTGAATTGAACTTCATTCTGGGGGTGGGGGTTGGAGGCATGCTGTTTTATGGGCTCAGACATGTAAGCTGATGTGTCGCTGTAGTTATTTGGTCCTAAACATAAGAGAAATCAAAACTTTGTTTTGTTGTCCGTATGCTGTGGTTGAGTTATTATGTAGGTATGCGCAGTAAGAACTTTGGTTTCAATCATAGAAAAGACTATAAGATGTGGTGTCTGCAAATGTGTATGTGTAATTAATTGTAGTTTTCACAGATTTGTAAACGAAGCTTTCAATGTGCATATTGTTATTATTATTATTATTATTATTATATTTTTATTTTATTTGTGTTTGTTTGTGTGTGTGTGTGTGTGCACGTGTGTGTATATGTGTGTGTGTGTGTGTAATGCTGATATCGAAAGAATTCTTTGAATGCACAGTTATGATAACATAAACTTACAAGAAAAACCGAGTGTAAAATATTCTACTGTTTATTTGTTGTGACAATTGTAATACTGTATGAAAACGAAAGAAAACTGTGTAACTTGATAACAATTATCATCAAAATGCGTGATTAATTTATAATTTAATGTCATGAAGCTTCATTAATATTATGTGCACATATCATGGATAGACAAATTTATGTGATCATTTTGGATGCGGCGTAATATTAACTGTGTACTAATTAGTGGCATATACTAGGTCTAAACTGAAACCCCTTGGCAGTCCATAGTCTCTGATTGTGCCCTGTATGCATTGCTGTACACTTATGTACAGCATAGGTTATTCTATTGTACCATGGATCCCTCATGTGTGCACATTACCCTGGTCACCATAATCTTGACTAATATGCGCACACCTTGCAGAAGACTTTATACAAACTCATAAACAAAAATTATGTATGTTCTAGGGGAAAAAATTATTGTAAGAAACAACAGATTTTCCATTATTTCAGAACAGAAGAACTGATAGTTAAAATATATGTGGATCTTCTTTGGTAAAAAAAAAAAAAAAAACTATATAATTTCAAATTTACATTCAGTAACCCTGGATTGCACTTCATTTAATTTCCGTGTGTTTTGTAAGCATTTTGTCCATCTCGTTCCCATTGGTAGGTCATGCTGACCCCCTAAATGCAGACTGTGTGACTCACACAGTCACTTTACTATGCATATTTGTTTACAGCCCACCTATAAGCTGTTTCAGTGTAATTGTGTTGAACATATATTCTCATTTGGGAATAATGACTTAGCAATTATGTTGACATATTTCTTATTATTCCTTGACTTATGAAGCAAAGTTAATGAAATTCATCTGCTAGAGGGTTAAGAAATAAAAAATAGATGGTTTTAATTGGTTGACTTCAGTTTTTTAGTTCAGATGTTGAAGCATCTCAATTGTAACTACATTAATAAAAGGTAACTTGGCTATGGAAGCCAAGTAGGGATCACTTGCCACTAAGCTTCATAAGATTCTGTATAGGTTGCTCACTTTAATTTTCTTGAGAGTGGGATTTACAGGTAATATATTCCAAAGACTTAAATAAGATACATAAAGCTGTACAGGTTTTACATTTTTATTGCAAACATATGTGTTGCTGTCACCTTCATTAAAATTAGTACAGACTCTTATGGAGGTTAGAAGCATACTACATTTTTCATGAGTCTTAATTAATTAATGACTCTGAAACAATTATTCATGTTACTTAATTAGTCTGTATATTTGGGTAAATATGCTCTGGTCTGTGCCATTTTCTACTTTCTTATGTGTCCTTCTAAGTTGTACATGTGAAGGGAAAATGCTATCAGAATAGAAAAAAAAATACTAATTACATTGTTGTATAGGTGAAAAATCTATAGATATTGTACAAAAACATGGTGGAACATAGTTGTTATGACATAAACGCATTTAAAATGAATGGGCTGTTCATGATTGAAAATATTAAATAGATTATCATAACAAAAATATATAAAGTATATTTGAGTCATGCAGTCCCAAATAGAATAATTGCATAGAATACTATACTCATTTTCTATGACTGAATTGTCTTTATATAATTTTCATGGAAGAAAAGTATACCACAACTGAATATGCCTTTTTGCGAACATTTTAAGTGCTGTGCCTGCATTTCTTCATTGTACCTACTAATTGTATTTTTATTTGACTCTCATATCACATGCTCAATTTTTAAAAAGCTTAAACTGCTTCTGTACTACTACCACTACAACTACTACTATTACTACTACCACCAACACCACTGTCATCATCATCATCATCATCATCCCCACCACCACCACCACCACCATCGTCCTTGTCATTCTTCTTTGCTCCTTCTCCCCTGTGCCTTCATCTCATTATCCTTCTCTTCCTTCTTCTTTGTCTCCTCTTCTATTTCTCTATCTTCTCCTCCTCTTCCTTCTCCTTATCCTTCTTTTTCTCCTTATTCTGTTATACTACAACAAACAAGCATAATACTGATTTTTAATTACCGTGAGTTTTACTTGAATGTGGTAGGTGGCAATAATCCATGATATGGGTAAATAAACTGCTGCAAACATCCTAATCATGGACAAAAACTAAAGTGATAAAAGAAACTAGTTTCATTTGTTAACACACTAATTTTACCTTCCCTGACATACTGTGGTAGTGCTACCATTATAATTCATTTGTACATTTTGTTTCATCACTTGCAGATGAATACTTACATTACATACTGCTTCCATGAGTGGAGATAACGTTAGAGTGAGACAAGTAGGGCACTAGTCTCACAGTCTGTTCTTGTGAAATATTGCTGCTCTTGATTTGCAGACCCATTTCCATGTTTTCAGACCAGTGCTTTTAAACCTATTCACCTCACATACCACTATCGGAGGCCAAAATATTTGTGCATACCACTGGGTAATAAAAATACCAACAACACATTTTATTAATTGTATAATTTAACTCATTACACAGCATTAATTGTATAACTCTTTAAAGTACTACAAAAATATTAAAATAAAATAATTAATAGAAACAGGAAATCAAAATCTACAACATTCTTCACAATGAAATTAGCCATTTTAAAATACCAATTTCCAAATATCTTTGTTTACCACCAGTGGTATGCATACTACCAGCTGAAAAGCACTGTTCTGGACAGATCTGAGCAACACAGGTTACCAAAATTATGTAGTGTGTGTCTCTTCACAGATGCACAAAATTCTAGTGTGACAGTATAATATCCAATAACATACCATTTTGCTTAGGGAGACGGGGAATCCACACAGATTTTCTTTGGGGACAACACTTGGAAAATTGCCATTTTGAAGACCAAAAAGGAGATAGGAAGATAACATGACAGTACGTTATAATGATGGTGATGATGAAACAGGAAATTATGGTGAATACTGAAGAATTTTCTGTGAATTTAGATAACATTTTTAAGTTTTCTGTTGATTATAATGATGATAGAATAGTCTTTCGTCATCACATGGTGTCTGAATGGAAAAACTGTTTGCACATATAGTGGTAGCTGTGAGTATATCTAATTAACTGTTCCTGACAGCCAAAAGAGAGTAGGCCTAGTCCAACTTGTGCTTTGGGCAGTGTGGATCACAGCTTGGCTTTGCAAATACCAGCAAGTTACAGAACAGTACACAGGACATTGGACTTGACCAGATTCTTTGGAATTAAATGAGCAATGGAACATGGGGTGAAATTTAGAAGCTGTAACTTCAAGAATCTCTGCAGGTCAGGGCCATTGAAAAGAGTAGCGAGAAAACTTACATATTATAAATTAGACTTTTATAAAAGCAGTGCTCCGTTAACCTTCAGTGACATTGATGCATGCAACTTCATGATGGTCTGCAGTTTTTCTGTCATTCCTCTACCCCCAGCCGCTCACCGAAAATTGTGACGTGCATATTATGGCAGTCTTTTAGGCTCGTTCATGGCATTGCAAAAAAGAGACTATTGGCTCCATCATGTCTGTCCATCCGTGTGAAACAACTCGACTCCCACTGGAGTGATTTTATTAGATTGATATTTGAGAATTGTTCGAAAATCTGTTGAGAAAATTCAAGTTTCATTACAATCCAACAAGAATACAGTATACTTTATGTGAAGACCTATGCACATTCATGACAATATTTCTCTGAATTCTTCCTAGAATGATAAATGTTATAGACAAAATTTGTAGAGGAAATTGAAACACACATTTTATCTTCAATAAATATTTTCAAAAAATTGTGCTGTTTATGAGATAAATACATTGTTGCATTTCCATCGCAACCATGATTACCTGAATGCTCCATAATGTTATGTTATACGTACATTGCCTATCTTGCCTGGCATGAGAGAGTAGGCTTTGAACATCACGTCAGAAGGCATTTAATCCATTGGCAACGTGTGAATCATCTGAGAGTCATCATGTAACCAAGCAGTAGAAGATAAAAGTTGCTAGCAAAAATTTCTAGAACACACTATACCAAAAATTAGGCCATGACTTTCTTTCTCCATATTTCCAAATAATTATCTATTAATTATCCTACTATTTTACATTATGTAGCATCTATAAAACATAACCATGATATTTTCACGTAACATTTTTACTGCTAATGTTTGTTCCATGTTTCAAGAGTATGCCTGCTTGTCTTACTGGAGTATCTAAAATATTTTTCTATGGCATTGTGTTTGGATTGATAGAATTGGTCCCTTTAGAATCAGTTTTGTTGGAAATGTGTACACTCTGAAACACATCCGGCTGACAAGAAGAAGCTCTTCTCCACATTAAAGAAGAGCTGTTAGTGCCAGAGCATCGTTAAACAGAGGTGTGATTTGTCAGAAATCCAAGGCTTGCAAAAGAAGTTGTGTCAAATAAATATGTATTTTGCATTCTGATATTTAGAGGTCGTATATTCAAAGCTGTAATTTTTAGATACTCTTTATTTACAATAGAATTTTAATGATACAAAAAGTGTGTTGCAGTTTTAATATGGAAAAAGATTAATACAAAGAATGGTTTGTACATAATTAAAAGAATGCAGACATGCATCGCATTGCAGTAATGTGTAGCCCTGACAAAGAAGTTAGCGAGTCCTCTTAAAAAATGAATGGAGTGAAATTTTGCACCATACGGACCCATCTCAGGTTATAATTGTAAATATGTGTGTGTGAGATTCGTCAAATATCTGTTCACGGTAAAGGTTCATAAGCTCCGAGCAATCTCTGATTTCATCTGTTTTTCAAGTAGGCGTATTTACTTGGTAATTAGTAAATTATTGATTACATGCTTACAGATTACGCTGTTAAGCATTGCATGTATCAGAGACCAGTGTCATAATATACTGAAAGTAGATATTTTGAATCACACCTGATAATAAAAAATGGATCTGCATGTGCTCACTTCACTACAGAGGGAAAAAATGCATAAGTAATACGTCCGAGCATTGAGAATGGAAACCTACTATTCATAGTAAATTAATTATCTGGACTGGTAATTGTAAACTTTTCTTGTACCACGTACCTTCATCACATGCAACTTTTGACCAACTCGTCGCAAAAGAAACTAGAACATTCTCACTGAATACATAGACCTATAGACACCATATGACCATTTTTTATAAATAAATGAGTGCAAACGAATTTGGCAGTGTCATAATAGACGTAGGCCCGAGCATGCCAGCACGTTATTAAGGTGTGCAACCAAGGAAGTTTATTTCTTATTTTTTAAAAGGCGAATCAATGAAGGGCATTATTTTTATTCACTAAACATTCTCAAAAAGTAGAACAATTATTTTTTAAAATTAGCATTTAATCTACTTAAAAGTACAGCATATCATGTGATAAATTGAAAGGCAATATAAGTATATAGATATAAAATATAGTCTAACACAACTTTCAATTAGGCAATTATTAAAATGTATTTTTAATTATATCTCTCAGCTACATGTTTCAGCTCGTCCATCTGGAGCCATCTACAGGCTGAACTTTTTTAAAAGGTAATATGTACAATTGACAATGCTATGTTGATTATGAGATCTCGTATTACATTATTTAAAAATACTGTGAGTTAAAATTCAATGTATAACAACCATTAAAAACCACTTATATCACAAAAAATAAACTTAAAAAACAAACAAAAATCCTTTCAAAAGTACCATATTTGTTACACAGGTGCAATCCACTACTATAAGAATACATACGTCCATCACTGCATCTCCAAATGAAAGAAATGCCTTCACCCCAATGAAGTTGATTGGGATTTCTACATTAATACAAAAAAAATTCAATAATTATCTCCTCCTACATGAAAAAACACACATCAACTCATTAATGTAAGTAACAAAATCAATTACAATAAGTAAAATAATCAAAAAGTAACCAATATTCTTTCAAATACAATATGTTATACAGGTACAGATACCTACAACATCATACCAACTACTCCTGAAAGAATACTACTTGCTGCAACTTACTATAGTGGAACACTCTTCCATCCACACAGCAAAACATTACATCTTCATGCAGAAGATACACCATCACCTCACTGAAAATTCTGCACCATAATCTAAATAGAATAGGTCCCAAAAAATCCCAACCACTGTACACGTATTTACTATACCCCTCATACCATTCCCCATCTTTTATTATTCACATCCTTGAAATTTTAATGGTTGTTATATATTGAATTTTAACTCACAGTATTTTTAAATAATGTAATATGAGAGCTTGTAATCAACATAACATTGTCAATTGTACATATTACCTTTTTAAAAAAAGTTCAGCCTGTAGACGGCTTCACACGGACAAGCCGAAACATGTAGCTGAGAGATATGATTGAAAATACGTTTTAATAATTGCCTAACTGAAAGTCGCGTTAGACTATATTTTATATTTATACATTTATATGACTAGTGAAACACAATGGGGATGTCTCACCTGAAAATTGAAAGGTAAAGCCATTTTTTTATACATAAGTGTGTGTCTGGGCACACCTGCAACACCCCGTGTGAAAGCCTATGGTAATAGATAACACACACATGCACACACAAACACACACACACACACACACATATATATATATATATATTATTGATACGGCTGTAAAGAGTTTTACGTGTCGCTGGTAGATTAAAAGGACAGTAGAGGAATTAAATGGGTGGTGCATATAGCTCCTATCTGAGTGACGCAAAATGCATCCGAAAACGCTGGTCGAAAATATCTCAAGGGGAGAGACTACTTTAAAGACTCAGGCGTAGATGTGAGTTTATTATTAAAATGGATCCGAAAGAAACCGTGTGCTTGAGCCTCAGTGGAATTAGTAAGCCAATCGCTGATCATTTAATTCGCAGTTACCGATTTTACGGTTGCGTGGTTAGCACGCCTGCTTCATATTTGAAAGGTCCAGCGCTCGAATCTTGTACCAGTTTCATTGAAATGTACTTGGGTTTGTTCGGTCGGCCCACGCAAATGCTAAGGCAGTACCTTAAAGTATACTTCAATCCATTTTGTTTTCGAGTCATCATCATTCACAAATCATCCAGCACTCGAACATTCTATAATACAGGCAGCTGAAGTTGGCGCGCTTAACCAGGAATCACTCAATATGAACACTACGAATTGTCAGTTAATATATATCTTCTGGCCACCGGCGTTATTCAATGTTGTCGGTAAGGAAAATTAGAGGCTGAATTTCTTTTAGCATACACGTTTCTACGACACTTAATAATTTCCCGTTGGATATTACAGTACTGTCAAGTACAGTACAAGACAGGTGACATTCTAACACTACTCAGTGAACTTTGTTCTATAAAAATTTCATTTCCGAAATCAATATTAATTATGTGCCAATTTTATTTTCAGCGTAAAACTGAAATACCCAGAATCTAAACTCCTGGGCTCCAAGAGAGGTTAATTTCAGGACCGCCGGCTGCTATTTTGGGATTTGATTTAGTAACGTCCGAAAATAGTGTTCGATTTCCGTTCCACTACGACCAGTCTAACGAGCCTAGTTCTTGCTTTTGAAAGAGAACATTGAACCAAAACGTTAAATGTAATGTTTTAATACTTTGTCTCAACCATAAGAAGGTGTGAGTTTTTAACAGTACGATACTCCCATTATGGTAAAACTGGGAACAAGCCACCAAATATTGTACAGTGTTTGACTTAGCTTTATAGACTATGCATTTCGTAGATAACAGAACTGACAGTCTTTACGCTATACTCTTTGCGAATATTGATGTTGCGCCGCCACCAAAACATAGACCGTATTTAACAAAACGTTATGGTCGAAAGACTATTATTATAGTTTTATGACCACCCTTAATTTATAGTCGATTAATACACAAAAATTACGAAGTATATGCGCTGTACAGCAACGGCGATACCTTCATATAAACATTCATAACTACATATTCATGCGCAATGTAACCACCAAGTGATGCCGTAGCCATAGACACCGAAGCCGCTACGAGTCAACAACAAAGAAGGTGAATATTTCTTCACGTCTATGTTTTCTCATAATGTGTGATGTAAGCATGCTTCCGCGTTTGTGTGTCTCCGCTGTCGTCTTTGTCACGTGTATCTGTGTGGTAATTATGTTTGATTGTTGTTAACCGCTGCAGTTTACGGAGGTAGACAGAAGAACCACTGTGCGATGTAACACCAAGATGGCGATGTTGTTTTAGCAACTGGCATTGTGTTTCCATGAAATTCCTTCGTATCGTGTACGATTCTCGTTTTGGATGTTGTCTATATATCACGGTGATGTGATAGTTTATATAAAAACAGTCTGGGTGCGAAGAAGGCGACCATCACATTGGCACGAAAGGCGAGAGGTGAGTATTTGAATTCCGTTTTGGGGACAAATGCTCCTGACGTTTGCTGTATATATATGTTTGTTAATTTGTGTAAGTGGTCTTTGGTAATACGTGACAACTGTACATGTTCTTTGTAATTGTGTACGTCCTAGTTTCTTTGTATGTAAACCTTTTTTCACTTGGAAAGTTAGGTTATAGCAGTACACATTTATTATGCAATTGTAGTGGCGCCATGAAGGAAAGAGGGTGAATGTCACAACTAGCGGTCGAATTAAGAAAAAAATATTCATGAAAATGTAGAGATATGATAAAACAAGCAATACAACGTTTTTGGTGTTATCCACAATGATTTTATGTGGGCATACACTGTTTAAATGAATACAGAGTCATGCTTGTTTTTTATGTATCATTGGAAGAGAACACTGGCCACAATGAAATCCTTAAACATGGCACACATGAATTTAAAGTTACCTAGACACGAGATTAACTTAAATTCGTGAAATACTGCCGAACTTGCAAGTACACATCAAATAGGTTGGGTGGGCTATAAATAATGATAATTGTTTGAAAAAATACGGTCAAACGGTAATTATTGAATGTTGCGGTGACCATTCTTGCCGTGTTTTTAGGAGATACTGTAGTCTTCAGAATAACCATGTATGACACAAAGAGAAGCTGAGCTGGTAACAAGTAGGTCTTACTGTGTATTCCTGATTTGTCATTTGTGGCCTATCAGATACAGCTTATTTGTTAGTGATAATGAGCAAAATTGTTCAGAACATGTTGGGTTAATGAAATGACCAGCAACAATAAATGTGTTGCATTTGATGGTAAACTACAGTTAAGTACGTTTTCTTCATTGACCTTGGAGTGGTTCACCTTAAGCATAGTTCACACAGTGTTTGTTCTAGCAGACAGAAAACGTTCACTGGCAGAGTTTTATGTGTCGTGGCCCATTAGAACAGTTAACTGATGGTTGTGAAATAGCATGAAGGAATATAATTTTTTACACCATTTAACTGCCTATCTTTTACAGTGGTGCAGTGATGCCATTGGTAGTATTTACTTAACTTTTTAGGTGTGTTGACATAAATGTCTCATTCACACCAACTCTTGCACTTGTTTTAAGTTATAACAAAATCAGTTAAAACACTTTTATTAAAAACAATCCTACATGTTTCGATCCGTTTAGATCATCATCAGGGATTCTTCCTTGTTGAGCCGCTTCTATTTGATAATTAAAATGCTTAAAAGGGAAGAATCCCTGATGATGATCTAAATGGATCGAAACATGTAGGATTGTTTTTAATAGAAGTGTTTTAAGTGATTTTGTTATAACTTAAAACAAGTGCATGAGTTGGTGTGAATGAGACATTTGT
>JGI24700J35501_10929834_pt1 | contig 10339 bp, 6 predicted proteins | sample TergutTh196P1_FD_35501 | JGI IMG/M metagenome (IMG submission 35501) | reverse complement strand
CTTCCCGTTACGTAAGCATCCATCCCCGCCATTACCGCATTTCTAAGGTTAGGGATAAAGGTACTAAAAAAACCGATAATAAACAAAAAGCCGGCAATAGATTGTATAGGAATATATTTAGTTGCCCTGGTCATAAGACCAAGAAATAGCAATACAGCACAAAAGAGCATCATCATAACCCCCGCCATTACGGGCCAAGGGCTTGCGGCAGTTGCGGATATTATTGCTCCCACGGGAGCACCACCCAAAATAACCGATGGCACGTCCGCAAGGCTGTTTATTACTGTAAGGTGATCCATGTTTTGAACATATCCCGCCATCCCTGCCGTTATATTACCAAATGCAATGTTTGTTCCAATATTTAAACTTATAAAAGCCAGGGCGAAATATACTGCGTTAAATCCAAACTTGGGTTTTATCAGTTTAAAATCTTCCCAAAATTCCGTTGTCCAAAACCGGGGATTTTCATTTTGCTCTATATCTCCCTCATAACCGGAATCTTTCGCCAAGCTCGCAATGTTTACACGCCTTCCGTATTTCCCTGTAGTGTAGTCCCTTTGCAAAAATATATAGTCAAGTGAGGACAGCGTTACACTTATTGCAATTACATAAACTAAAGCGTTTGGATGACCTTGAAAAACCACCCATGTTGCCATACCGGATACTATGGAGATTGTACCGGTACGCATTGCCTGTATGCTATAAAACCTTTTGATACCATCCGCAACTGCTAAGGACTGTATATGCTCTTTTTCTCGAGAATTTTTAAACATATCCAAAGCAATGCCGGTTACCATGAGACCCACTCCTGCCATCATGCCATTTATAACAGCAGGACCCGCAAAATCTGCTATCATTGTTACTGAGCCTGTAAGCCCGAGAGGAATCATTACAATTACAGCCAAAAGAAGTGCTGCAACACGTTCATTTATGTTTTTGATAAAGTGTGACACTGTCAAAATAGACGATTGCCCGGAAATGGGAGTAACCGATCCGGTAATGAGATTACCCACTGCACCGACCAAAAATGCAAAAGCAGTAGGTTTCATTTTGTACCCTTGAGATGCTGCCCACGCCAACATGGTAAGACCGTTTAATGAAACAAAAACCACGGCGACTAACACTACCCAAAGCTCGTTTAACATAGATTTTCTCCTTTGATCATGGGTTTAGTTCAAAAATTTCCTGTGAATTTTCAAACTAAACAGTTATATTTTGTTTTTGCACAAATTAACTTTTCGCCGCTCCTTTTAAACCGGAAAAGTTAATTTACCTTCAATTTACCTTCCTTGTTTCAGCATTTGTGCTATAAAAAGCAGATTATAACCTACTAAATGTATAATGTCAAGCCTTTTTTTATTGCCTTTTGCTCCCTGCCATATACAGGCCCAACTCTTTAAAACTAACGTCTTTGGGGTTTACGTTTGCTACTATCTCCCCTTCGTACATTACCAGCACCCTGTCAGATATGTTCATAACCTCTTCTAGCTCAAGAGAAACAAGCAAAACCCCTTTACCTGCATCTCTTTGGGCAAGCAGCTGACTGTGTATGTATTCTATTGCACCCACATCCAACCCGCGGGTAGGTTGAACAGCTATTAACAGCTTTGGGTCTCTGTCCAGTTCCCTTGCTATTATTGTTTTTTGCTGGTTGCCGCCGGACATAGAACGAGCCGGGGTGTTTTCTTGTCTTCCAGCACGAATATCATATTTTTTAATAAGATGGCGGGTATATTCGTTTATTTCTTTAAAAACCAAAAAAGTAGCACGGCTAAAACGGTGAGTGTAATAAGTTTGTAATATACAGTTAAAAGACAGATTGTAATCTAATACGAGACCGTGTTTGTGGCGGTCTTCCGGTATGTGGCTCATACCAAGCTCTGTGCGTTGGCGGATTTTTGCATGTGTTATATCTTGCTCCAAAAATGTTATAGTACCTTCCGTAGTAGAATCAAGCCCTGTTATAACGTTCACAAGTTGAGTTTGCCCATTGCCCTCTATCCCGGCTATGCACAATATCTCCCCATTGTGAACATCAAAATTAATATTGGTGAGCAGATTTTTTCCTTCTATACCTTTCAAAGTTAAGTTTTTTACGGAAAGTACAGTATCACCCGGACTGGCATCTTTCTTATCTAAGGACAAAGAAACTTTCCGCCCTACCATCATTTCGCTTAAATCTTCTTTTGTTGTTGTAGCAACATCTACCGTACCAACTTTTTTCCCCTTACGCAAAACCGTACAGCGATCCGCAGCTGCCATTATCTCGTCCAACTTGTGGGTTATAAACAATATGCTCTTACCCTCATTGGCAAGCCCCCGCATTGTACTCATCAGTGCCTCTATCTCTTGCACTGTCAGCACCGCAGTGGGTTCATCAAAAATTAATATTTCATTGTCGCGGTATAGCATTTTTAGAATTTCTACCCGCTGCTGCATACCCACGGTAATATCCCTTATCTCGTTATCCAAATTAATGTCTAAGCCGTAAAGTGCGGACAAGTGCTTTATCCTTGCCCTAGCATCACTAAACCTTAAAACGCCCTTTTCTACACTTTCCACACCAAGCACTATATTTTCCAGCACCGTAAAATTATGTACCAGTTTAAAGTGCTGATGAACCATGCCTATACCTAACCGAGTAGCATCGTTTGGGCCGGAAATTTTCACTTGCTGCCCCTCTTTTAAAATCGTTCCTTTTTCCGGCTTGTACAGCCCAAAAAGAACGCTCATCAAAGTTGATTTGCCTGCACCGTTTTCCCCAAGCAATGCGTGTATTTCGCCTTTTTTAAGCTGTAATGTAATATCGTCGTTAGCAATAACCCCCGGGAACTCCTTCGTTATATTTAGCATTTCTATGATATATTCCATATGATACGTCACCCCAATTTGAAAGCAAAAAGGGCGGATACCGGCAACGAAACCAATACCCGCCCCAGCGGTCTTAATTATTTAGTTTTAGAACACAATATAGCTAGGATATTTCTATTATGTTAACAACACTAACATCCAACGCAGTAACCGGAATGTCGGAACGGTCGTCTACAACTATTGCACCACTAACAAGTTGGTCGAAAATAGCGTTATACTGTGCTTGTGAAAAAGTTTGGAAACGGCTTGTTCCCATGGGTAATCCAACGCCGTCCTCTGCTGCACCTAGCACTAGGTTTTGTCCGCCAGGAAAACTACCGGCAAAAAATTCTGATACAGCGTAGTACACACTAGCTCCAAGACCTTTTAAAGCAGATGTAACAACTGTGTCGCTATCGTTCGCCTGGTCAAGGTCAACGCCTATTATAAGGCCGCCTTGGGCTTCGGCTGCAGCCATTACAGAAAAACCGGCACCACCAGCAGCGGCAAATATTATCTCAACACCATCGTGATACCAAGAAGCAGCCAAGGTTTGCACTTCTGGTGAGGGAGAGAATGTCATTGCATAGTGGAAATTTATTGTTACATCACCGCTGGCCAAACCGAGCTGCATTGCAGCGTGGTCTGCACCAAGCACAAAGCCGTGACCAAAACGCACCACGGCAGGTACAGCAATACCACCAATAAACCCTAGGTTACGGTGGCCGTCCATAACTGCAGCATAACCGGCAAGAAAACCTGCTTGTTCTTCTGCATAGTTAATAGCAACAACATTTTGTTCTATACGAGGTACACCGTCTGGGCTAGATGGCACTGCATCTATAAGCACAAACATTGTGTCAGGAAAAAGATCCTGAGCTTGATAAATAGCATTAATAAACAAAAAACCGGGAGTTACAACAAGCTGTGCACCACCGTTTACGGCAAGTTCTATAGCCTCAAGATAGGCTGCATCAGAAACAGCAGCAGGTTGTATAAAAGTATGAGTTATGTTGTTAGCTACAGCATAGGCAACAAGACCTTCCCAAGCACCTTGGTTAAAAGATCCGTCGTCTATTCCGCCGTAGTCCGTTACTAGGGCAAGCACAAAACCTGTGTCATCTGACCCATTAGCAGCGGGTGCACAAGCGACCACAAACGCTGCAAGTAGCAATGGCATAGTTACTTTTAAAAAGTTTTTCATTTCGTTTGTTTCCTCCTTATAAAATAGGAAATAGAACTATTATCTTTAACAGTTCATTTACAATTGCGACGCAATTATATCACAACCACCATAACATTGTCAAGAGATTTTTCATTTGTTTATTTTTTATTTTCAAAAAAATATTACGAAAATCTTAAACGGCTATCAAGGCTATATCAAGCCTCAATTTTAATATTAGCGTTGGATGTGCTAAGGTTCAGATTTGCTCGCTTTTGTGCATCCCCATAATTTGGGCTTTCGCCTTTTATGAAAGATTTGGAGTTTTCGCTATATATAAAATCTCCGGCGGCTATAACCTTTCCGGGGTCGGTGCTAGCACGAAACTTTACTGCAAGCCCGTCCAGCTCCACATTTATTCCGCTGTTTTTCGTTTGTGCTTCTAACATAACCTCTTTTTCGATAGGTTCAAGGGATTCTACAGAAATCCTACTATTGCTAGTGCGTGCTTGTATCTCTGTTGCCAAAACTTTCTCTATTTTGATAGGGGAATTTTTTGTGGAAAGTTTTGCCTTAACCACCTTAACATCCTCCAGGGCAATGGGGCTGTTTGAAGTGTCGAATACAAACAAATCGCTTTCGGTGTTTTTTGCTGATATATCACCGTTAGAGCTTTTTGCATAAACAGTCTTAGGCTTTAAATTTTCCAACGCTATACTACCGTTTCTGGTATCCAGATCCAGTTCTTTTATCAAAACATCGGGGACTAAAACCCGCAAACTCAAACTTCTAACTGCGTTATAGTCATAGTCCAATTTTACAGAGCCTTTTTTAGAAACCATTTTAAAATTTGGCTCTATGCCCCACTTAGGTCTGTATTCTCCTCGCAATTCTATTGAATCTTTATCATGGTTTTTCACCACTATTGAACCGTTTTTTCCTTTTAACCGCATACTTTTCAGGACTTCGTCTACATTTGCTGTAAAAATAAATTCTTCACTTTTTGCAAAGCCGTCCCCTTCAAACCGATCCACATGGATAATTGTGTCGTTTATGCCCTTTGTTACATTTTCGGTTATTGTTTCCACAATGTCAGAAATTTGGTTAAACACTTTTGTATTTTTACGCCCTAAATTCTTCTCAACCCAAATAAAATTGGGTTCTCTTTCGTCTTCTTCATCTAGCTCTTTTGAGCGTTGGGCTTCCATGCTTTTTAGAGTTTCCATGAGCTTTATGCTATCTTCAACGTTAATCGCTCCGTCTTTAAGCATCTCCAGTATTTTCAATCTTTCTTCTTGCATATTTCCTCCTTAAAAAAGGTTCTAGGCTTTCTAATGTTTCCGATGATTTTTGAGCCAAAAACTCTAGGTTTTCCTCGCTAATATATGGCACCAAATAGGGGGCTAAATTTTCCAAAACAGTAAAAGCTCCTTTGTCAACTATGTTTTGGACAATAAATTTCCTGTGGCTGGGGCTTGTGAGAGGAACAACTTGGCTTAAATAATACTCAAACTCACGCTCTTGCATTATTTTTTCCAGTATCTCATGTTTTTGGTCTTCACTTAAATAGACGAACATATCCAATGCTTCGTCCGGGTTTAAAATGATGTTGTCAAAGACACTTTGGCTAACTATGTGTAAATTTTTCAGCAGGCTTGTAAGATTGTTTGGCGCAAGTATGTGGTCTATGGTTGTTTCGTAAATTTGGCTAATAATTAGCCATAAGCCGGCATCCGGCAGGCTTTCCCCCCTTTCCCATTTAGACACCGCTTGCGGAGTTATCCCAATTTTTTCTGCAACATCATTTTGTGTAAGTTTCTGCTTTTTCCTCAATTTTTTTAAAGATTGAGCCACTTCTACTGTATTCATAAATTTATTCTACCACAAGAAAATCCGGCTTTCAATAAACCGTTGGTTGAGTTTTTAAAATTCGGCGTTATTACCATAGTTATTATAGATATACCATATATAGTTTTATGCAAATTTCCGTAATTCCACAATTTTGTCCCTTAGCACTGCTGCTTTTTCAAACATTAGCTCTATCGATGCCTGTTTCATTTCCTTTTCAAGGGATATAATTTCTTTTTTAATTTCAGATGAACTCATAGATTCATAGTCTTTTGCCAGGCCTTTAGTCTTTTTGTTATCTACTACTTCTGTCATTCTTATTATATCGTGGATTTTTTTAACAATAGTTTCCGGCACAATACCGTGTTCTTGGTTATACGCTTGCTGTAGGGTTCTGCGGCGGTTTGTTTCATTTATTGCGTAATTCATAGATTTTGTAACTTTGTCTGCATACATAACCACTCTTCCCTCTACATTCCTGGCAGAGCGACCTATCGTTTGTATTAAAGAGCTTTCGTTACGCAAAAACCCCTCTTTGTCCGCATCTAAAATAGCAACAAGGCTAACTTCCGGTATATCCAACCCTTCTCGCAACAAATTAATCCCTACTATCACGTCAAAGATATTTAACCGCAAATCCCTAATTATCTCTATACGCTCAAGAGTGTCTATATCGGAATGAAGATAACGAACCCGAATACCGTTTTCCCCCAAATATTTTGTTAAATCTTCTGCCATTTTTTTTGTAAGGGTGGTAACAAGAACCTTTTGACCTTTGTTGGTTACTTTGTTTATCTCACCTATCAGGTGGTCTATTTGGTTCTGCACGGGAAAAACATGTATCTCCGGATCCAGCAGCCCGGTTGGGCGTATAATCTGCTCTACAATAATTGGAGCATTTTCCTTTTCATATTTGGATGGAGTGGCAGAAACAAAAAGCATTTGATGTATTTTGCTTTCAAATTCATCGAAACGCAGAGGTCTGTTATCCATAGCAGAGGGCAGGCGAAAACCAAAGTCTACCAGTGTTGTTTTGCGTGAGCGATCCCCATTGTACATTCCCCCAACCTGGGGTATTGTAACGTGGCTTTCATCTACCACTATCAAAAAATCTTTTGGAAAATAGTCCAACAATGTATGGGGTGTGGATCCGGCAGGGCGACCGGAAAGATGGCGTGAATAGTTTTCGATTCCACTACAAAAGCCCATTTCTATCATCATTTCTATATCATAGTTTGTACGCTGCAATATACGTTGAGCCTCTAGCAACTTGTCTTGAGATTTTAACTCAGCAACCCGCTCCACCAACTCCTCTTGGATACGTTTAACCGCCGCCTGCATTTTCTCGCTACTCGTAACATAATGAGAAGCAGGAAAAATAAGCATGTGGTTAGTAGTTTTTAATACATCTCCCGTTAGAGCGTTCACAATAGATATTCTTTCTACTTCATCTCCAAAAAATTCTACACGATAGGCTTCTTCGGTAGAGTTGGAAGGAAAAATCTCCAACACATCCCCACGCACACGAAATGTTCCTCTAGTAAAGTTTATATCGTTTCGGTTGTATTGTATCGACACTAGCTTGCGTAGTACATCATCTCTGTCTACATCTTTTTTGCCGGGGCGTAACGAAAGGCTAAGGGCATTGTAATCGATAGGGTCCCCAAGCCCGTAAATACAAGACACACTTGCAATTATTATAACGTCCTTTCGCTCAAACAGTGATGCCGTGGCAGAGTGGCGTAGCTTGTCTATCTCTTCGTTTACAGCAGAATCTTTTTCTATATAAGTATCGCTAGATGGCACATATGCCTCCGGTTGGTAATAGTCATAGTAGCTAACAAAATACTCTACCGCATTATCCGGAAAAAATTCTTTAAACTCGCTGTACAGTTGCGCCGCCAAGGTTTTGTTGTGAGCCATAACCAAGGTGGGGCGGTTGAGATTTTCTATTATATTGGCAACAGTAAATGTTTTTCCGCTTCCTGTAACCCCAAGCAAAGTTTGAAACTTTTCTCCATTTTCAAAACCCTCCGTTAGAGCTTCTATTGCCTTTGGTTGATCGCCCTTTGGGCTGTATTTAGATTTTATTTTAAATTTAGAATCCATTAGTCCTCCGATGTAATCCAATGTCTCCAATGTAATTTTAAATTAAAGGTTCCCTTTCGTAGCAACCGACGGTGGAAGGGCAAGTGCATTTCTTGCCCTTCCACCGCATATAGCAAATTAACTTTTCGTTGTCTCTTTTAAATCACAAAAGTTAATTTGCTTTCCTTAATTCAGCACTTTGTGATTTTCAAAGTTGGGACAACCGTTAAGGAAAGTGCTATAGCCACTATGTCATCCCAAAATATTTTCTGTCTAAACTGCGGTATTGTATAGCTTCTGTTATGTGGGTTCTGTCTATATCCTGCACACCCTCTATATCCGCTATTGTACGAGCCAACCGCAATATTTTGTGATAAGCTCTTGCACTCATTTTAAGAGCTTCAAAAGCCCGTTTTAAAAGGGCATCACTTTCCTTTGAAAGACGGCAGTAGCTCTCTATATTTTGGTTGTTCATTTCTGTGTTTAACTTTTTGTCGTTAAAACGATTGTACTGCACTTCTCGTGCTTTCATTACAATTTCTTTGATTAATGCGCTGCTGTTTTGGCTTTTATCTGTTTTGTTCCCCCCCAAGGTTTCGTAATTTAAAGGGCTTACTTCCACGTGCATATCAATACGGTCCAACAAAGGACCGGAAATTTTGTGCAGATACTTGGAAATCTCCCCGGTGGAACATGTGCATTTATCTCCAAGGGAATAGTTGCCGCAGGGGCAAGGGTTCATGGACGCTACTAAAATAAAGCCCGCCGGATACGTGAGGTTGCCGCTCGCTCGCGCTATGTTTACCTCCCTGTCCTCCAAGGGTTGGCGCAACACCTCCAGCACATTTCGGTTAAACTCCGGAAGCTCATCCAAAAAGAGAACCCCGTTGTGAGCCAGGCTAATTTCCCCGGGTCTTATTATACGCCCACCCCCAACCAAAGCAGAATATGAAATGGTATGGTGAGGGTCACGAAAAGGACGCTGTTTTATCAATGTATCCCTATTTTTTAATAGACCGCAAATACTGTAAATTTTAGTCGTTACAATGCCTTCTTCCACCGTAAGGTCGGGCAAAATGCCGGGGAGGCGTTTAGCCATCATTGTTTTGCCGCTCCCCGGCGGTCCTATCATCAATATGTTATGCCCTCCTGCCGCAGCTATTGTTAAGGCTCGCATAACATTTCCCTGGCCTCGCACATCCGCAAAGTCAGGATACACGTCTTCCGCCTCTTCTTCTTCAAATGGTGGGCCCTCTATATCTTTTCCTTGCAGATAGGCTATCAGCTCGCTTATATGCCCAACCGGCACCACATCTATCCCGGATATCAAACCGGCTTCTTTATAGTTTTCCCTGGGTACAACAAAACGGCGTATCCTGTGGTTTGCACAATAATGAACCATTGGCAACAGACCGTTTATGGGACGTATATATCCGTCTAAACTAAGTTCTCCCGCAAAAAATATTCCATCCGTGGCACTTTTTTCTATTTCGCCAATATGCACTAAAATGCCTACAGCAATAGGCAAGTCAAAATATGGCCCCTCTTTTTTTGTATCTGCCGGGGCAAGGTTTACAGTTATTTTTCGTACGGGAAACTCATGCCCACTGTTTTTTATGGCGGCTCGCACCCGCTCTTTAGATTCCTTTATGGAAGAATCGGGTAGCCCAACTATGTCAAATGAAGGCAACCCACGGCTAATATCTACCTCTACAGTTACTTGGTAACCATCGATTCCAATGGTGCCGCCGCTTACTATTTTCGTTATCATAATATGTTTTGTACCTTGTGTTATACTAGAGAAGGGCGAGAAACACACTCCCCCTCCCCACCAGCGGTTGTCGCAGAAGGAACCTTTGAATAAGTTATAGCCATCAAATTTCCCTTCCGCAGTATATTATTACTGCCCACTATATGGACATTTTCGCATACTTTTCCATTATAACAGAAATGTTTTTGTTTGGCAAAAATGTGTTGTGTTATAAACGGAAATTTAGTTTCAATAGATTTTCAAGAATCTAACAAACAAAGCTCCCGAATCTTTGAAAAAATAAATAAAATCTCTGTTACATACGCTGTTCTCACTTCTGTGCGTCCACGGTTTTTCTCTCTTTGTGTTGATTTATCCATCGTTTTTCTCAATGTTTTATCATTATATGTAATCCGCAATTTCCGCCTTAAGCTCACTTTGGTTATCTTTTAACAGACAATAAATAATCACCGCCATTTTCCACGTCCATTTTCACCCCAAAAAAGCAAATTCCGCTAAAAATCTATGTTTGCTACGTACACAGCGACTAGTGTTGCTATACACATGCGAACGGGGTACCACGAGGGGGGAATGTGAGAAAAACCGCCGGATCAAAAAAGAAAAAAACCGGGGGCGAAAAA
>JGI24700J35501_10929835_pt1 | contig 10345 bp, 8 predicted proteins | sample TergutTh196P1_FD_35501 | JGI IMG/M metagenome (IMG submission 35501) | reverse complement strand
GGAAGGAGGAAGGGAAGGAGAGGGAAAAAGTAAGAAAGGCTTATCAGGCCATTCAAGGCATTACAGTCATGCACCACGTAACAATGTTTCAGTCTACGACAGAACGCATATACGACGGTGGTCCCTGTTTTACAACTGCCAACAGTATTCAGTACAGTAACATGTTCTACAGGTTTGTAGCCTAGGAGCAATAGGCTATACCTTATAGACTAGGCGTGTAATAGACTATGCTATCTAGGTTTATGTAAGTACACTCTATGACGTTCAAACGACAAAATCACCTAAAGATGCATTTCTCAGAACGTATCCCCATTGTTAAGTGACACGTGACGGTATTAAAGAACAAGTTTATGTACACTTATTATATACCACATGGTACATGAAGTAAGTCTACAGGAAGGTAAGACTGCTTCAGTGATCAGATGAGCATAAATGTTTGTTGGAAGAGTAACCAGCGTGCTAAATAAAGTCATCTCAAAGCAGAGAGCTGAGAAGCAACTTACGGATCTCCTTCCCCCTCTCAGTCCGTCTCCTGGTGAATCAAGCGTGGCTGGAGACTCGGAATAGTGACCACCCAGGGGAGTAGAAGTGGATGACAGGAGAGTGCATTTTGGTGTGTTACCACTTACAGAGCCACAACCAGCACCTACACTCGTGCTTGTATAAAGTGACCTGTCTGTCACCACATAGTTCACTTCCTTCACCAGAAAGTATTCAACTGTCTGCAACAGTCAGGAGTTGGTGTCAACAATGTGAATAGCATGTATTCCTAACCTATTATGAAGGGTTTAGGAGACAAAAGAAGATGAATGAGACATGAACATTGTCTTCTGGGACATTAGGCTGTGCAGCTTGATGTTCAGGGATTGCAGAAAAAAAATGCAGCCTTCATCTTCACTGCTGAAGATACTAATGAAGTATTATTTCATTCATGAAATATAGGGTTCTCATGGCAGTGATTAAGTTTCCAAGGTATAAAATTATAGATTTTTCTGTCACTTGTCATCTGACCCAGTTATAAATAAAACATAATGTGACATTATGGAGAGAAACATTTTCTTTTACCATTTTCATTTATGCTCTAAATCTGATTTTTGGGATGTGTTCAATTAAACTCACAGTCAACACACCAGTTATACCGACAATTTTCATGTTTTTTCACATTTGCTTCAGGCATAAGAGACAGTACCTCGATTAGGACACAATTACCTCCTTTTAAATCCTTTCTAATTCTTCATTCATCAGTCATGCTACATTTTGATGTTATAATTTCCCAAGACACTGAGTGTGATATATAATAAGACATATGTTAAACAAGGGTGGAAAAATGTGTTTTCCTAAGGAGTATACACCCTTTCAAAATCCATAATTTACTGCAAGTGCAACTTGAAATATTCAGTCTTACCACCGCCAGAAAGATTTTTCCTTGTACTTCATCAAATACTCAAAACATCTAGGAATTATGTCAAATACAAGACATATACCTCTGGGCTCAGTGTTTCATGTTACATTCTAATTTCCAGTTTTTTTATAATTAGTACCATCTCCTTTGAACTTCTTAAGGAGCAGTGTTTAAACTGCACTGACAGAAACTAAACTTACAATGACCTGGCAAATTTCAGTGCAGACAAAAATACCACACTTTATCAAAACTGTACAGTTCTGCAGATGAAATGTGCATGACTGAACACCCCATTAATAAGCACTTCTTATACACAGCATATAACAAATCTGCAATATTTGAGGTTAGAAATTTAACAAGATGTCAGATGAACCTACCGCCTCCATCTTTTGTGTGAACTTGTTACAGAAGTTTACAAATATGAAATTTTAATATTATATTAACATACAAAAATGTCCAACAGTGTTCATTTTCATTTGTTGTAAGAGATAATCAAGAAAGTTGGGATTCACATAACTGCAAACCGGAGTGGATAAAATGTTTCAAGGAGGTTACAAAAAAAATAAAATATTGAAAGCAGTTCTTGGTGACTATATATAACTCAGAACAATAACAGTCACCCCACAATTAAAATAAACTGCAGTAATTCCTGAGAAGTGCTTCACAGTCTTACTTACACTTCAATGGTATGCAATAACAGATTCCTCATTTGAAACTTAACACAATCATCCGAATACTGTTTACAGTAATGGCTATATGACACATCCACTGCAAGTGCTAGGTTCAATACATCTACAACTGAATGCACAAAGGCTTCCAAATTGGTAGTAAACGTTATAAAGTAACGGAAGTTCAAGATCAACCTCGAATATCTGAACATGTACACAATATACTTAACTACGTTCTTTACACAAGACAGCTGTAGTAAGTAAACGAAACGGTGTCATTTTGTTAGTTTTCTCCATAATAGTTTGTAAACAATATGTAGGTCTTAGACCCGCCTCCCCGATACTTACGCTACTGCACGTTCTGCCAACTTAAATTTGTCCTGGGTGGCTGAAGACGATTAATTTAACACTACACAATGCAATTATTATCCCTCAGTTACATTCTTAGTATTTTACAAACCACTTTAAGTAAGTTCGATCCATTAATAAATTAACTTCGCCAGAGCTGTCACACAAAATGGCTTTATTCTTGTCGATTACGAACGCTTTACAAAAGAGGGCAGGACAATCGCCTGAAATAAAAATGGCGGCGGCTAAGCATAGCCTGTGTGAAGCATTGGGTGTGATCACTTCTACTACGCGACTTCAATCAATGTGCGACGTTGTATTTTGCATATCTGAATAAATCCACACATAAGCGTAAAATTACTACACCTAGGTGCTGGAAAAAATTACATTAATCTAGCTGGGTTGTACCAATCCCTCACCTTTACTTACTTACTCCATGGAGCAGAGTCCTTCTTGAGAAGCTAATTGGTTCTGTAGCTAGTGAAGAAATTCCCCGCATTTTATGGGAACCGAAAGTTCATTATCGTACTCACAAGTGCCCGCCACCTCTCCCTATCCTGAGCCAACTCCATCCAGTCCCCACAACCCCCTAATCCCTCACCTTTATTTAATGATAATGGCATTAGAAGTGACTTATGCTGCGTGGTTGGACTTGGTGTATTTCTTCTTATGACTACACAGATGTCGATCATTAGACTGTTAGCCCTACACATTATAACAAAACGATAAATGCTAACTGGCATGCCATTCTTTATGTGCTGTCATACCACTTTAATTTATATCAGTTCTCAAATAGTAATAGTAAGAATTCATGACTCATTTTAAGTACCCACTACTGAATTCTCTGATACAAAAGAAGCACCATATGATCAATACACCTGAAGCTGTGGAAAATTAAACCTGGGAAATAAAGATATGAAAGGGTTTGAACAGGTGACTGGGATGACAACGCTCTTTAAAGTCATGTTCCCCTTCAGCCCCATCCTGTCAACAACAAAACACTTGTCACTGGAAGGGTTACCACATTATCATTATCCTCACTCCCCATATTTCTATCAAGAGAATTCACAGCTAGCTACAGGGAACACAGGAAAGTATACCCAAGGCAGAAGTGCAACAGTTTGAAGATGTGGAGGGGGTTAATGCATAACACTCTCTTCTGTGGCCTCAGCATGCATGCAAGCATCCATGCACACACACACACACACACACACAAGTAGATCTACTGCAACCCCAAGCACAGAAAAATACAGTAGGCACGTTTGCTGAGACTCTACCTGTGCTGTTGCTACTGACACCCCAAGTGGCTGGAACAGGTGGCCAGTCATGTCTTATAACACATGGTCTCTGCATGGTTGTGAACTGTATTCTCTTGAACAAAGTGTTCATTTACAAACACGTGAAAGAACAATATTCAAAAGAGAGGGAAAATTTTGAATGGGTTCAGAGATGGTCCTTTTGAAAACAACACATTTTGAAGGATCACAGTGCCTTCATTTTTACAGTCAAGCAGTCCATAAATAGTCAATATCTATTTACCAGTCAACATGGAGTTGCAACTCAGAAGATTTAATCTTCAGCAACACCACTGTGAAAGCCTCAAACCTCATACTGAATTAGGTGTCACCAAAAGAAAGCAAATCAATTACATATGACAAAATAGAAGGAAGCAGTTGCAGCTAATATTAAGGTATTTTTGTACATGAAAGGAAACTAAAGGAAATTCCAAAAGTCACTCAGGATAGCTGAGATGAACTATACCTGTTTCCTGAAACATGCATGTTCCATCTCCCCAGGTGTTATGATAAAATGAGGCATGCAAACATTAGCAATTGGATGTTTTATACAGGACTTTGTTCCTGACATATTCAACAATATGTCTGCAAAAATGTAGAAAAATGAGTACATATGAACGACTTAATTTACACTGCACAGCAACTGAAATGTTCTTCCTCTCACACTACAATAGCACATTTCTCAATAGGAAACACCAAAATCCAGTATAAAAAAGGGTTATTCTTACTGCTCCTAGTGACTTCAACTTCTGTTCGAGGTTGCTTGAAGTATGGTGATTTTTAATATCCAAATAGAATTTCTTATTCAGCAGAGGTTTGGCACTTCTGCGGTGCTGACTTCGACCTAAGACGTGTGGCAAATCAGTTATGTAAGTAATATAGCAATTCAGACACCAAATCATGCCAATTCAAATTTAAAGCAGTGGTTTACACACGATACTTTTACAAGGCAAACTTATTTGGTACAATGTCGTCATGAAAAAGACATTACATATATCACAATGTCATAACCTACCTTCTTTTTCCTTCTGCCCGTTTGTTTTGGAAGTTGATAACATTCCTCAATTTACACACAAACTTTCACGATAAAAAAATATGGAAATAGTTTACGCATTCCGACTCGACGTAATTTACATAATGAATACGCGAACATACTTATCTTGCGCTTTCACACCTACATTATTCATACCGACAGACTTACTACCAAGTCTTACGACCACCTCATCAGGGAATAGGTCAACTTTACGCCCTTTTGCAACTCGAATACAACACACAACACCTACTGTGAGAACAGAAGTGTTCCAAACAAACCCTTTATCTATTACAGCTTCTGTTCAACACATTAATACAGTCCTAAGACATGAAGAGCTCACATAATTCACGAATTGAAACTCCATCGATACTTCCAGCCGCCACGCTACGACCAAAACAACCCTCGCTGGCACGCTCTAGCGGCAATGTGTTATATATAGAATACACAACACTACCAGAATGATATTGATTTTAAAGCGAAGAGCCCCACTCGACAATGCATTTCGTGGTATTATTTACAGTTACTGATAAATACTGAACGACTGAGAAAGGGTTTCTGTTAATTCCACCACGATCGCTAATGCCAATAGTTGCTGTCCAGAAACTTGCCGCCAAAAATTTAAATAAAATGATCGGATTTATTTAAGGAACATCGCTTTGCGCAATTCCAGACTCTCCCGAGGAACGTAATATATTGGGCCAGTTGGATGAAAGCGGGAAATATGAAAATAAAGATTGATTCCAATGCTTGTTTCCTTGCTCATATTGCAAAAGCATAATAGGAGCAGATCTGACAGGGGGCCATACACCATCAACCACTAGCTCAACAACACTCTTGGAGACCTGGGTGCAAATTATGTTTGGGTCTTTGTCTAAATATACCAAGCACTGCACCCCACTCAATGTCAGTCAGAAACATACACGAAGCACAGTTCTTCCTCACAAGCTAGCTAATGCTGCTACATGCAAAGCTGATGGCAGCAAGTAACTGTGTCTGTTGAGAAATTTTCAATTAATTAAGGATTTACAATAACCTGTTAGTAACATCCTCGTAATTTTATTATTGACATTTACTTTTTACTTTCATGCTGAAGCTGTATGTGATCATGTGTCTTACTTTCTTTCATTGGTATTAAAAAAGCCAACTCCAATAATGATAAAAGAAAAAGGCTGTAGTTCACCATTCTTTAGACCAGCAGTGGACATGAACTGGTTTTTCAACATGGTTAGCTATCTTGGCAGTACATGTCTACTCACCTAAAGTCATAATCTTTGAATGACAAACTTGAGTGTTTTTAAGAGTTCACTCAATGTATTCAAATACAAACCATGACAGATTATTAAACAGGATATAACCAGTTCCTTCAGGCCACTTAAGTATAATGTGATGTCACAGGCCCCTGCATGAACTGAAGCATTTATAAGATCTTGAATTAACCAATGAGAAAAAGTACATTTTCAAGCTGACATACTGGATCCAAATTTGAGGTATATACATAGGTCTAAGAATGACGTAAATTTTTCCCTGTACTTATCGCACATTCTGCCAATGTCAGCATGTTACATGCAAAACTTTTTATCACATGCTATCAACCAAAATTTTGTATACACTTCTCATTATCCATACATATGCTTGATGTTCTACCCATCTCACACTTCTTGATTTAATTGTCTTAATATGATTAGATGAAGAGAATCATCAGGTTCCACAGCATAAAATTTTCTCCAGCTCTACTTACTTCATCTCTCTGATGTACCTTACTCTTCAAGGTATTGTTATTGCTTCTGCATAAAAAATATGGGACCATCATGGTAAAAATGTTACTGATATGGAAATCAACACATAACAATTGCATGGTCCTCTTCTGACTCCATGAATGCCAGTAATAGTTCGCAGGTTATTAAAGCAGGATAGACACAAACATAGGCCTGGTAAAACAAGTAACATGTCCCTACAAAGCACCAGGTGCTTCCGGCAGGATGGACAGGGTGATGGAGGCAGGGCACTTTCCTACTGCATAGGTTTCTAGTTTGTATCTACAAGTGTTGTCGTGTTAAATCTGTCACATATAGCCTCAAAGTTTCATAACATTTATCTTACAATCAAGAAACAGGTGAAACATTAAGTCTTATAGCATTAAGAGTTGGAAGCTTAACTAGAAAAGCCTACTTATCATTGCATAGATTTGATAAAGTGTATTAGTAAAACAATGAATCACATAAATCTGTAAATAAATATACTGATAATACTGTAATAGCTGCACTTTTCAAATAATCAAAATTTCAAGTTTCAGACCTCAAATATTACTTTAAACAATCCTCAGCTGCTCCCATCCACTTCCCATCCTCATATCCTAAAACTGTAAGATCCATCTTAATACAGTCCTACCATTTCCTATTCAGTCCTCTATGTGTGATGAGAACATGTACCGTATTTCGCGGCCCATAAGACACACCGTGATTTTTTTGTTAGAAATTTTAGAAAAAAAAAATGGTGATGAATGTGTTTTAATTTTAGTAATTTATTGGAAGAAAACAGGATTGTTACATACCAAAATTAGCAACCATAATACAATTTATTCATCATACAAACCCAGAAAATCGTTGTCACTGCCACTAAAATAATCTTCATGGTTGTTTTAACTCGACGTGGGTACGGGTATTTATAAGTTTGGAAATAATACTTACCCTCGGCGCATAAGACACAGATCGAATTTAAGTCACATTTTTCGGGGAAAAAAGTGCGTCTTACGGGCAGGGAAATATGGTATATCAGCATACAATGTGCATTTCATTTTCCTATGAAACTTTACTTCCAAACGCTTTTTCCTTAAATAAATGTTTAGTCAATTAAAATAGTGATATGCATATAGTGTCAACTACTGTTGTCTTACTTTAACAAAAACTGAAATAGGCTAAGAAATTAAAATTTACACTGCAAACTTTCACGAAGATCTATGAAGCAGTTCTAGAGTTCTTACCTACATATTGGTGGAAGGTAAAGTTTTAATAGCTGTTTAGCAGAGATGTGAATGCACCTAGAAACACAGTTAAAATGATCAGGCCATAAGAAGACATCAAGGGTGAACAGAAAGGGCAAAAGAACATCATTGCTTATGAAACAGCAATTTGTCATAACCCACAGCTACAGGGGGGAGGGAAAAAAAAACTGACGGATCATTAATAGACCAACATGTTAGCATGTTGTACTTTTAAGAAAATATACGGGGAAGCAATTTTTTTGTGGACACAACATTTTGACAGTTGTGTTTGTAACCCAATTGCCTAGTAATGCGGGAATCTCAGTTTGAAGAATTGTGTGGGTTATGACAAATTTTTGTTTCATAAGCGTTATGGTGCATTGTATCCTGGAAACATCAATCCACTTACCTGCATTACAGGAGAAAGAAATGAGACAAATGATGTCTGTGTGAGAGAAATAGTGTTCAATAACAGTGTAGTCAACACATGCATAGGTACCCTCCTCTACAGCCTGCCCACAACCTGTGCCTACTTGTGGTGTGTCCAACTACTCAGATTCGGTACAAAGCTGTGGTTCCGAAACACCAAAGAACTTGCCTTCTAAAAATTTTATTCCTATGACAAGATTTTTTTCCAGTAATTTACTTTTACATGAACAGTAGAAACAGCTGGTTTTCATTCTGTAGGTTACACATGTTTGCAACACAAAACTGGCTCACTATTTTCCACTGTTTTCTTTAGCATAGTCAGTATTATCTGTGGTCCACCTGAGAAGCTTCACAACCTTATGACATCTTCCTGCTCAGCAAGGCACAGTAATTTACTTCTTATGTGACAGCACCCCTGAACTAGCCTGGCAGAAACAAGTACATTTCTAACAATTTTTAAGTGCTTAAAGTGATGTACCCAAAACTGTAAATCCATCTTCTCAAATACAATTCTATCACCAACTGATCCTTCTACAAAAAAAATCAGTCACTCAGCCACCCAGGAAATTCTTCATCTTTTATTGAACCAAAAAAGTCCACTGCTAAGGTGACAAGAGCCCACTACTAGCTACTTCCCTCAGTCAGAGCCATTCATAACAGTACTTATGAAGTTAAATGTACTACTTTCCATCAAGGACTGGAGTTCCATCAATTACTTCCAGACACAGTTAAAATTCCTGGACAGAAGGGGGTTAAAACATTGTATCATGTTGGAAACTCCGCTTAATACTAACGTGAGGGAATGCCATTCGCCAGTAGGCGACTTCAGTGTCCTGAACTTGGTCGCAGAAACTTACATCCAACAGTCGCAGTCTGGTGCACCTTGTAAGAAACCTGAACACAACAAAACATACAAATTATTATCAGGGGACTCATTTGTAGTTTATAATGTTAGCTTCTTGTATGTTGTTTGTACCAAATAAGTACACAGGGATTAGTTTAGATTAGATTCAAGGGATGGGTGTTAAATGACCCTTACACCATGATCATCTCTGACCTATTCCAGACCATGTTTCTAAAATTGGCACCTCTAGTTGTCCTGAAGGCCTAAGGACTATAAGATTATGGCACCATTGCTCAGCTTAATGGCATAGCATTGCCATTTCCCATATTCTTGGCCCTGTAAAGAATGCCATGATTCTTTGATTGCTAAAAACATCAAGCAGCATGTTTTTTTTTATGGTAACACTCAGTTTTATATCAGTAATAGCTGTAATTCAGTGTATAATTTCCAAACTTTCACATATGTGAACTCATCTGTTCAAATTTACCCTTAGAAATAATAACAAAATAAGGAAAATTCTCTGGTTTTATTTCAACAGAACATAAGTCAGTCACAACACAGTGAAGAAATTTACTCCACACCACACACACACACGCACACCTAACCAGGAATTACATATGCAGCCACGTTTACCAGATATTATCATAACAACACACTATATTTTGTATTTTATCATTTTAATAATTCATAAATTTAGTTAACACAACTGCAAACCCACTAAAGATGGTGTATTAACACCGAAAAACGTCGGAGTAATTTTAATATAAATTTACACCACTTATTTCTGCATATGTTGGTATATAATAAATATTTATTAAACAAGCAAGATTAACACACAAGTAAATATTACACTTTACAGTAGAAACATGCAAGCTACTAACTTGACACAGATTTCTGATGTTATACCACGTCCACCCATGAGGTCAACCTGTTGCAGGTTGGGGCAATGTTCGATGAATGGTTCAATATCTCGATCAGTGATGCCTCTTAATGCCGTGAGAAATAACTTGCGAAGATATGGGCATCCAGCAGCCAGAGAGTGAAGACTGTCTCCAGGAGCATCAAAACCCCAACTAAAACAATAAACACCAGAGAATAAGGTGCAGTGGTTCATGCCCCTGTTTCACATATCTCAGGTCCCTGGGTCACTTCTCAGCCAGGAGAGTATCAGATTTAAAATTTTATGGCTCCATCAGGAAATGCCTGGACATTCCTCTAACATATGGGAAATGCAGTTGTTCATGGCTGTTAATATTAAAATTACAGTCATCTAGCATTTGATAATGAAGTTATGCAATTTTCTATTATTTGGAGAAACCTACAACCTCCATTTTGAAGGTAGAAGC
>JGI24700J35501_10929836_pt1 | contig 10346 bp, 4 predicted proteins | sample TergutTh196P1_FD_35501 | JGI IMG/M metagenome (IMG submission 35501) | reverse complement strand
TAGTGTAACAAACATATTGTTAATGAATAAAGAAAATTGTGCATTAAAGTTGGTTGACGAAATAATTCTATACTATGATGCACGGTCGAAAAAACATAAAAAAGTGAATAAGAGTGCCTACTCCAGTTCTGCCTAAATTAATGTGCTCTCTTAAGATACAGAGATGAAATGAGTGTGCAATTTCTTAAAGTACACAAAGGAAAGTGACAAAATATGGGTAATAAACACATTTACAAATGTCTGTTCACAAGCAGGAAGAGTCATTCTTCACATCATCTGTCATTTATACTTCAGTGCCATTTTACTTAAAATATTAGCTCTGTTCCCTACAATTCCTAATTCACTACTCATTGATCACGTATCTACATCATCTGGACAACACAACAAAATTCTAAGAATTTTATTTTCCTGATAAAAGCATACAAAAACATGTTAAAATAATTTTTGGTACTACATAATAATACAAATAAACAGACTCCTGAAATACACCGTTGTGTTATCATGTTTACAGATATTCAGTTTTACAGTCACATCCATGAAGCAATTCTGTTTTAAAACTCCAGAAATATTTACAGCCCAAGTATGGAAATAAAATTTAATTTTCAGTAAGTGCATGCTCAATTCCTGTCCCTCTAGAAACTCTGTAATCCTATTAACCTATGTGTAACCCCCCCAGTAACCATTCTGCTTTTTCACTTCACCAGTAAATCAAACCCAGCAATAAATGCAGGCTTGCAAGTTACTTGAAATTGTTTGATACCTGAGCTCTGTTGAACAATTCTGATCCAATTATACTGTATAGTAAATTCTATGGACTTTCTTCTTCAGAAAGAAACCTGTGACTCCAATCCTAGCAGCATGCAGAGGAGTTATATAGATACAATGCAGCTCAAACAGAATGATAAAGTATACAGCCTGGTAGTCAGTTGAAAACTTAAGGCATTATCAAAGACACAATACCATTTTATTCTCTAAGCCTTGTTATGCAAGCTAAGCCACTTGCAAAGACATCAGCATACTCCAACATACTTTGCAGTTTTCATGTAATAAAATTTACAGGATGCAAAGGCATGGACTTTGCTGTGCACTCATTTATACAAAGAAAATAAATTTACTTGATGGTTTGGCACCTAGTATTTTCCAGAGTAATTATCTCTAATTTATGTTTTTGCCTGTTTGAAAACCCCAGCTCAACAGCCATTACAGCTCAAAACTGCCTACATCAGGCACTAACCATATGGCACCAAAAGATTTGTTATTAATTAGTTTACACAATTAGAACATAGCTCATCATACACATTTTCCAAGCCATAATCTTTGTTCTGTAGTCATATGTGAATAATCTGTGGAAATTTCATTGGCAGTGCCATCAGTAGCAGGAAGTGTGGTTTGTTAGTTGACATGAAGGTGTACACCAATCTGCAAGGATCACCTCATGTCAAAAAACTAACTGGCTCATAGTCCAAATAAAAATCAATCATGCCATATTGTCAAGAGCACATGGGTTCCAGACTGATATCTGTTATAATGGTTTTAAGTCAATATTTGCACATTTACCAGTGCAGATATCTCACTAAAGAGCAATGCCATGGCTCAGGCAGTCATTGGCCTCTCCCTGCACAACTCAGGTGCAATCCCAGCTCAATCCAAGTGGAGTGTGTGGTAAACAAAATGGTCATGCGGCAGATTTTGCCCCCTGTACTTAAGATTTCCCCCAGTGCACCAACATGCCATACTCATTCATTCATTAACTCATTCACTGAATGTTACGTAATCGTATCAATCATTCAGTAACAAGCTTAAAAAAATAACTCACCAACACTGTTGACAATGAGTGATATGAGTCCATCATCTACATACACCCTGTTTCCTTGTTTTACCACCTTAGTGATGTTCTCATAATCCACGAAGACAGTTTGAGCAGATCCTTTTTCAGCATATGCCTTGTCTGTGCTCAGTGTAATTAAATCACCTTTCTTCAGTTCAACTTCAGCTGACCCACCCTGACAAGAGAGTTAAGTATATATGATGCTTTTGATGGTGACATAAATCTGTCACACTTTCAGCTTATTCAGGTTTACTGCAATCCTTCCAAACAAATACTGTACCACTTTCTTTCCAGTTTTCACCAATTTCTAATTTATAATAATAATAATATATATTTAACTGCAAATGGGCTGTCACCCGGTGGCAGTGGTTATAATGCATGTACATGAATATGAAATAAGGATCTAAGAAATTAAAGTTGGGAGGGCTACATGAGAAGCAAGCAGTAGCAGCTTGGAGTCTTTGGAACCATCTCAGCATTTGCTTTTAGGCACAGGGAAACCAAGAAAAACCTGTGTTGAGGTCATTTATCGTAAGTTATTTCATTGCAAGAAAACATAAGATATATTTATGAATTTATATCAGTGGGATTAAATATTAAAAGATATGAAGAAGAAATAAATTTTATTGATCCAACAAAAACGAACACTAGCAATAAATAAAAATTATGACAAGCAACATATATAAAATCATGACAAATGCATCTGGAACCTGTGTGTACTCTGAAATGCACTGATCTTCCTATTTTATTATAAAATCCCACTTTTCTGCAACATGAACTCCCAAAATGCAATATCTTTTTACAGTTTTGACAAAGTTAACATGAACTGCCAAAGCAAGTGCACTGAAAATGGCATTTACAGCATTATGTACGTAAAAACAAAATGATTCCATACAAACAGCACAGCTATTTTCTAATTCAATGTGTGGAATCTAAGGCCAGGACCTATACTTGGGTTGGAATAGTATTCACCTTACAGGCACTCTTAATAGGTAATTCAGTGTAATAACCTTCCAAGCCCATCTGCTCTGATGATGCATTTATATGAAGGTGTCCAAATGAAGACGTTACCAAATCTAACCAAAATGAAGGTTTGGTCTTACAGTCAAATGAAAATATGTTAAATGTGACAGAAAAAGTTAGTTGCATTTTGTTCCATAATCATGATTCTTTAGTCTGGACTTTACGCTTTGTACAACTGCATTACTGATATACAAAAAATGCTATGAGATAAGATTTGGTTACTTAGCAAACTATTTTAGTAAATTCAAAGATGCTTCTGACTCTCCCTTATAATTTCTCATTATTCGGACTGTGACACATACACAAAACAAGATACATTACCCCTTCCAACAATCCTGTGCGAATCTCAGGGCCCTTGGTGTCCAAGGCAATAGCTAATGGACAACTCATTCCCAGTTTCTTGCTATAGTTGGCAACGGCTTCCCTAACGTTAGCAATGGTCTGTCCATGATACTCATGACTACCGTGTGAGAAGTTGAGACGAGCAATATTCATCCCAGTCTCTATCATCTTCTCCAGCACAGCCACATCTCTGGAAGCAGGCCCTAGAAATAATCATATTGATATTTAACACAGTGACTTCTCCTCATACAATTTCATTAAAGTTATGTTTCTTGACCTTAACAAGATATGCTATGTCTTACATGACGACAACTCATTTCCACACAGGAAGTCAGTTTTATGGTATCATCATGCATACAATGTGTCTCCCACCTCTTGTAAACCAAACAACTAATTTTCACAAAAACTGGTATGAATGACATGCCACTCGAGACCAACGATCCTGCTTAATTCCATTACAAAATCAACAAAGTATGTCTTTATGGCATACTTCTTAGGAATGGAAGAATATAATCTTACCTGTAACATTAGCAATATTAACATGGTGGTTGGCTAATACGTGAGGTGGAAGCAACTCCACATTAATTTAATTTACATCCCTGCGGTCCCACGTATACTTTATTAAGCCACTTCCATACACAATATCAAACAACAGAATTCTGACCACATTAAATCATCAGGGGATCAATGAAAACCTGAGCATACACAATTACCTGAAATATTACTCATGAGCCGGTAATATGGCATTAAATAATGAAAATACACATAAATCATGTCCAGTTTATAAGGTCACAAACATCATGATCACACAAAACTCCGCAAACACAAAAATCTCAAACACCTTCTATGCAGTAAAAATCAATGCTAGAATGAATTATGTATACAAATGTAACAGTATATTGTACAGTTATTAACCTGGATGCCCTCTTCAGTTGGATTCATTATAAAATAAAATCCACATTGCTTTCCAAAACTTTTCACAAGTTGCCAAATATACACAAATTTATAAGAGTTAAAACAATGCATACCAATTTGTTCAAACCTACAGTACATAAAGCAATAATTAAAACGATCTTCTGTTAGCATTATGTAGGTCTGGAAAGCAAAAAATCAACTATTTATAAGATACACAAACTAGAAAACTCTCCTAAACTTCACAAAATAATTACACACCTATTGTGCAAATTATTCCTGACAAACGCACATATGAAGCTTTTGAGTCAATGTCAAGGGCACACATGTGATCCAGGTGTGACGCAGCATCTGCAGCCTGTAACTGCATCCCAGGGACTTGGCTTGAAGGAGCATCCATCTGTGTGCCATAATAAAAATAAAAAACATATAAGGCCAGGTCTTAAAAAGTTTTACTATGAATTAAGCACAATGTCTGAAATATGAGAAAAAATTTAATAATTATTTGTGCAGCATCTGCAGTTACCCTAACTTAATTTGAAATTAATAATACACATTTTAAAAGAAATGCAAGGGATTCAGTTTGTAGAATAAATGGAGAGTGCTGTTTTGTTTCTTCCAATATTACTACAAGCATTAATTAAGTAAAACTGAGAGCATTTTGACATTCTTTTTAATATACTACCACTACAAAGGTCCACCTTTCAAAGTAAATTTGGTAATCTACTGTAATTCCAGTTCCTCAGCCAAAGTACCTGTCCATGTAGAAAAAACAGCAGTTGGAATATTAGTCACACTGTAAAGTTCTGTGGCTAAGAGATAAAGTACAGGAGTATTCCATAAAAAAAAAAGACAGTCACAGCTCATTTTCTTCGTATAAGCTCATAATCTTATGGATGTCTCATTGCCATCACTACGTTACACTCTGTGTTGCTTTGGTCCATGTTCTTGCCTTAACAGGAAAATAAAACTCTTCAGACAGAAAATAAATATTTGACTTCATCCTTTTTGTAACAGGCTCATGTAGTTGGTATAATTATGTGCTTTCCATCCTCCCCACAAAGTGCAAGTAATTTTCAAGATATTCCTGCCAAATTTCATAAATGGAGGAAGGCCTGTGATAAACTGAAATTCATACTAAGAATGATAATGCTTGTTAATCTTACCATATAATTTTATTTTGATTCCCCTTAACAATCAAGAAAAATGAAATCATATTTTACAACAACAAAAGAAGTGAAAACACTACTACGAAAATCAAGGCTACTTGACACCACAGCAAAAAAATGAAATGAATTTCTTCTACCTACACACATGCCAGCTTTACTGAAACATGCAAACTTCAACTACACAAATATGGTGCAAATAACTGAGAAGTGCATTACCTAATGAGTATGCAATTATGCTATTTCGATTTACACATCACAACATGTTATTTATATGTACAAACAAGCATGAAAAAGCTATGAATTCAGGAAATATGGGAAGAAGAGTCAACTAAGAGAAGTAGAGAACATATGGTTAGCATTCTTCCTTCTTTTCAGACAATTTCTGAAGTGACAGTTACATTATGTTGACATCAAATAACAAGATCCTGTGTGTAACTATGCTTCTCATCACCCATGTGTGTCTAATTAGCTTGCAAAAAAAAATAATAAATAAAAAACATATCAATAACAAACTAAAATAATTACAAAATCACAAATTCCACTAGTTATTACAATCATTTTATCAGATTATTCAATGATGATGTGTCAAATGCAAAGGTTACATATTCCTCAAGACAACAGGATTATTAATAGCAGGAAGGTGATGTATGTAGGAAGAAAGACATTCACAGTCTGCTTCAAAGAATTACTGTCAGCATTTCTGACAAAGGGTACTGAGGAAAAACATGGAATATCTCATGCAGGATAGTGAGATGTATCCTGAAATTTAAAAAAAAAGTGCTAACCACACCAGTTTAATGGTCAGTAAATAGTGGTTCAACTGTACCTTGGTAATGATTTAAACAACTATTTCAGTATCAAAGACGTTATTAACGGTAGCAATGAACTGAAATTGTCATAGTAAGTAGCATATACCAAGGTCACCTTCATCCAGGAAGGTGAATATGCAATGATACTGAATGCTTATCTATTTACAAAACGTGATAGATAAGAATCACCTAAACCTTCAGAATAAACAGGTATTATGTCTTCACACCTGCACAAAATTGAACAGCTTCCTGTTAGAGTAAATATTAGAAATACCATCCCACAACAACTGTACAAGTCTTGTATCTTTTTAAGATTTTTAGATACCGCTAGAATACCCACTGAAAATTCAAGATAGCGATTTCACTGAAATTTCATGCTGTTAACTTTAATAGCCCTGAACAGACAGGTTACTACAAAGGTGACATTGCCCCTGTGCATGCCATGAAAGCATACATGGAGAGTAGAGATAAAACTCCATCAGTTCCTAACCTTCGTACTAGATGGAGGTGTGTGGTCAGATTCTTGTTCCGACCACTTTATCCCCAGGAGGAAAAAAACACCCCGTACCTACTGAATAGGAGACTGGGTGGGGCCCAGAGCCAGTCTGCATATTCTGGAAAGAAATATTAATTGCCCCTGCTGGGAATCAAACCCTGGACCATCGAGACCACAGTCCCTGTAAAAGACTATCATTTGGTTTCCAAGGAAATAAATGACAAACCCGCAATCATACCAAGACAAAAAAACACTGAAGATTCAGTCTTAGGAATGTGACACTGTGTTTTTGGATGTGCAGTTCCTGATGTTGCAGAAAATCCAAGTGCCTTCATCTTCACAGTCAAGTCTCATTGGACTGCTGGACCCTGAGGATGAGAGCACTACAGTCCTTCAAAGTGTCAGAAATTTCAAACCCAAAGATATGCATCACATCCCAGAAGACTCCAACATTCAGCAACACCACTGTGATAACCTCAAATCTTGTAAACAAAACAATGCCCTGCCTAGGCTAACATAAAACCCTGTGATGCTGTTCATCTGGTATAGCTGATAATGTATGCAGATGACTCTAAGTTCATCCAATGGATGAGAAACATTCTTGTACTCTTTCTGAACTAGTTACAAGGAGAATCAAGACTACAGCTATGTAACATCTGTTCACATTCTTAACAGCAATCAAGATGAAACCTTACTTCAACGTCTTACAGACCATAACAAATGATCTACATCAAAGCAGATGACGGGTGTGAATATCCACTGTCTAGTCAAGCCTGTGTCTGCAAGTATGTGACTAGTGAAACTGTACATCAAAAAGAGAAGGTACCCAATGCTAACCATTTCAACAACATCCAACCACTGAACAACGAAAAAGATTGACTGGGACAGTGATTTAGACCAAGAGTTTGGCCATGAGAATTCTCGTAGCCAAATATATTATCAAGCAACAGGCCTATTTCTGGTTTCACTCTTATGTCTGAAGATTCTATCATACATGCGTTCTCCACAGTTTACAAATTGTGGGATTCACAAGCACTGATAGTTCTTGGAAATGTTATTGTGAAGTTTATTTTGAAATTTTCAGACCTATGCTTAACACACAAATATGTGTCAAAGACACAGCTCTGCTACACAACATGTCACTCACAAACACACTATTTCATTATTCCTCCAATACCTCAAACAAGAAAATACATATAGCAGTATTTATATTCAGATGCCACAGGTTACCTGCTGGATGGAAGTCAATCATATGTAATGACAGAACTTCAAACATCAAACTTAAAAAAAAAAAAGTATCAGAACGTTTGCATAAGATGCAAGGAACACGTATCTTATGACATTTCAGTAACTCCTGTAACTGCTAGGCCACATTCTGAGAATAATTATGGTCATCTTCCCATCCAAGCTCCTAACTGCATTTACAATGTTTGACTACAAACAATCCCATTCTTAATCATTCAGCCTGCAAACCATCCACACTCTGATCTGTAACTATGTACATCCGTATTAAGTGCATACTCATAGTTTCACAGTTTCATGAATGCCCTCAACTTTATAATATGAAAACTGGTTCTACAAATTACTTACAAATTATAAAATAAACTGATGAGGTATTCATGCTATCAGCACACTGTAAAAAAAGAACTACTAATTTCAGTTACGAAAATACTGACCTACAAAAGAAAACATTTCATACATAATCACAGGAAAATAAAAAATACACCACGACAACACAAATTTCACGGACGAAAATGCATCCAACTCTACACTGAAAATGTGGAGGAAAATGCAATATTTCTCCTCTTACCTTATCCACATCATAAATAGTAGACCACACCATGGTTCCGGTCTTTTGAAAATGAAACAAACAAACTATATTGATACTCTTGATAAAAGTTTCAGAACAGAAACCAATCAGTTTACCAAGTGTTCTTGAAATGCCCTTGCCACTTCCCCACCTTGCACACCAACAACCCTGAGTTCCTGCACGGCTCAGCCACATCCAGTGACTGCCTTAGCTAAGGTAAAAGATCCCATCAACACTCTTGGTCCCCACTTGCCTGACTTCAAAAATAGACTTCGTGTTTGGTGCCAGCAGTGTTCAGAAAGTCTACACTACTACAGCATTCTAGCTTTCAGCTGGCAGTCAACATCTTAAAATCTGTGAGTTCAAACCTTTCCTTAAGAACACTACATGATGAAGTGAAGACAAAAATGAAGCAAACAACTCTAAAAAAAAATACAGAGCAGGTACGATAATTCGATTCCCAGGTCCCCTCCTCAACATTTTGGTTCTAACTAGTGACTTAATCAAAGTTTGAAATTACAGTGGTGAAATTTTACATATTCATGTACACTGCACTCATATTTTAAACTCTTTTGCCTCTTTCTAACCCATTTGTATTACATGATACTAAGTAAACAAGCTGGCAGTGCTACTGTCACACTAGGATACACTGTGCAAATGAATTATCCACATACCAGTAACATACACAGCACTAGTTCATTTGCAGGTACAGGCTGCACTAACATAAGAACTAAAAATCTGCTAAAGAAACTGCAGTAGAGTAACTTTCATATTACAATGTGATCATTTATGTTTAACATCAATTTCAGTGGGGTGTTAGCCATTTGTATTAGAAATTATATTTAGTGCCAAATCACATGTCAAGGTGCTGCTTTTGATAAGTAACATAGTATTTGTCCATGATTTATCAGTTGTCTATAAAAAGGGTATCATTCTTATAAGAACAATGTCTTTACTGCACATTATTCAAGGAGCTGGATCATCTGTTGTCATTTTATTGCATCAAAATCAATTTCTACATTTTCGTATGAAGATATTCCAAAGTCAGTAGTAATTTGTACATGGAGGATTCCAGTGTTCTGGGATGTTACAGTGCATTGCTGGGTTAAGCGCTTCCTGACAAATCAATGGAAAGTACTGCCTTCATCTTCTAGAGCTGAGTGATTCATGGCCTCGACTCGCTCTTGGCCAGGCTGCTGATTCACGTGTGTTATCATTCTACTCAGTGATGCAGCATCACATCCCAGAGACCAAAATCCTCAAGTACACCACTGTAACAATCTCAGAACTCACAATTTGTAAATTAATTGCAAAAATTCCTTGTTACAGCCTGAACAACACAGACATTAATCACCTGTTCACTCTTTTATTCACCTAACAATGACCAGTGGTGGGGCATACAACCTCAGTTTTTCATCACACAGAATGCTCACTGCTGAAGTTAGATTGTAATTACAGTCATAACTCAACATGAACAGAATAGAACAGAACAGAACAGAAAACACTGTACAGATAAGTACATCCATAAATACATAAATGTCCTATACATTTTTCCTCATATGTTATGTGAAAATGCAATACAATATGCTAGTGAGCGTAGCAGGAAAGGTTGTAGACAGAGGCATTCATGGCAGAATGTAAGGTACTAACCTGGTGAAAAGTACAAAAACATAGATATGATTACTAGTATCCTGGCTAAAATTCAAACCATGCACTTCTCAAATAAGTCATAAACATTACCAGTTGCTCTAGTGAATTCATCATAATTATTTAATGCTTGAATATCTGAAAACTGCAGTTCTTGTAATTACAACACCAGCAACAACACACATACATAACTGTTCCCCTTCTAAATATTACTCATACAATAATTTTCAAATTTCATATTCAAATAAGGTTACATATACCCCACATTAAGTCACATATCGAACTACTACTCTATTAACGTTTATACCGC
>JGI24700J35501_10929837_pt1 | contig 10350 bp, 6 predicted proteins | sample TergutTh196P1_FD_35501 | JGI IMG/M metagenome (IMG submission 35501) | reverse complement strand
TTTTTTATCCAAAAACGTAAAGATTAAGATAGACAGAAATATAATTTAGCCTGTTATTTGTATGGGTTTGAAACTTGGTCGCTCACATTGAGGGAGAAACGTAGTTGAGGCTGTCTGAGAATAGGGTGCTGAGGAAGATATTTGGGCCTAAGAGGGACGAGGTAGTAGGAGAGTGGAGAAGACTGCATAACGAGGAGCTTAATGATCTGTACTCCTCACCAAATAATATTCGAGTGATCAAATCGAGAAGAATGAGATGGGCGGGGCATGTAGCAAGTATGGGAGAGAGGAGAGGTCCGTACAGGGGTTTGGTGGGAAAACTTGAGGGAAAGAGTCCACTTGGAAACCCAGGCGTAGATGGAAGGATAATACTAAAATCCTCAAGAAGTTGGATGTAGGAGCATAGAATGGATAGACATGGCTCAGAATAAGGATAGGTGGCGAACTCTTGTTAATAAGGTAATGAACCTTCGGGTTCCATACAAAGGGGGGAATTTTATCTCGTTCATTTCCTTACTCTGATATCACAATTTCATATAAGTCCGACTAATGTACTCTTATATTAGGCACACCATTGTATTAGCATTGTTTTACTCCGGCATGTTTCAGCCCTCAAAGGGCCATCTTCAGGGAGTATGACAGATTTATTTCCACAGTAAGGTCAACAAAGTATATATACCAGATTACGTACATATTTTGTTGAACTCTCTGTCAAAATGTATCTGTCGTAACACAGTGTTACTATATGGTGTTAATATTATAAGTGTGCATTAGTCGGTCTTTATATGGAACAGCGGAGAATTTCTTGACTAGATGGGAACCTGTTAGGTTCTCAGGAAAGACTCTGCTCCATGGAGTTAGTTGGTTTGTTAGAGTTGTCTATAAAAAGGAAATAGGCTGGTATTGTAACAAAGGCTGTTTAGACAAGCTCCAATATTTACCCTAAACTTGTGCTTATTTATTTATGGTTTGTGGCCTGCAAAACACGGCAATGGTTATGGAGGAGAAATATCTCAGTTTGGCGAATCACTTGTAAGTTCGTATGCACGATGAAAAGTTGACTTTTCTTTATAAGGGGTACATCTAAAGCCAAAAATTGCTGTAATGTGGAAGTGTTTCATATTTATGTAAGTACTGTGGTATTGCCATAAAAGTACCAGATTAACACACGGAGTAAAACTATCATTACTTTTTTACACTTTATTGTTTTCGACATGAATCAAAACCAAAATTATTTGTCAAGGGTTCCATATTACATGGCTATTGAAGTTATACTGAAGTTAAACAAATGCACAAGTGATGCCAGATGTCCTAAACCTGGTTCAGCGAAATTCATAACCGTCTCTATACACATGGCGGAATTGGAGAAGACAAACAGGGTGCAGTTTACAGAAGAAGGCAAGAAATTAACGAGTCGTTAGTTCCTTTCCAAGCAACGTAGTATGGAACAGAAGGAAAACAACAAAACAGGATCCCTTTCTGGTGGAAAACCTAGGCGTACCGAGCTCGTTGTGAAGGCAGGAAGAAAGGAAGTGAAACCACCAATTTCGCCATCAAGCGATTTATGTGTTTCTTCAGGATCAGCAGAAGAAGACGGACGGGGGAAAGAAAGTAAGTGTGAATCTGATGCCGAATGTTTATATGGTGTAGATTTGTTCACTGAAGACCACGACGGTGAAGAATGAGCTCGATGACAAAAATGTCTAAAAATATTTTTGCTAATTATATGAAACGGACGTTTGCGTGAGACAAGTGCAATAAATGAAAGACAATTGTTCATTGTGGCCGCTAAATGTTAAAAAAAACTTCAATTCTTAATATTAAAAAACAAAACTTCCAGTTGTTGGACTCCCCAGTTTGTTTTCTTGCTTTAAGTGTGAGAAACCCCTAGTTCAACATAACAGGGGCCACCCCATACGAGGTTGGGATTTATGTTGTTTCGTAAAGTTGGTATTATCTCTATAATGAATTATTTTCATGAACTAGTAACTATTGTGCTTAATGAAAGACTGTTGAGCTTCAAAATGCATTAAATGTTGCTTGCGTACTGTAAACTGTATTATCGGTGCGACCAAAAAACAAACACTACCCCATATTAGGCGACTGTACCTTACTGACTGTCATAGCAAACGAAGTTTTGATCGGAAATCATTTTCTGAAGAGTCTGAATAGAAAGGTAGGATGTGATAGGCATAAACGAATACTGGGAATAAGGACGAGTCTTACAGAGCCAGTAATTTCCTCTACTATGCAGTGCTCACGCAGGTCTCTTACGATCAAATGTTGCCGCCACCAGAGCCAGTGGACATTAACATATTTCGTGTACTTCCCATGGTTTTCTGTAGAGGCAGCACTATCAATTTTTAACGTTAGCTTCAATGTTGAAAACAAATTTTGAAGAAGGAATTAATAAAAACAAAGGAAATTGCCATTAATGCCGAATTATAAGCTTTCCAAAAATGTTTATCTTGAAAAGATTCTTTTGGTAGTTCGGTATTTCATGATGTCGGAAACAAACCTTAGGTTATTAATATACAATTATAATGTTATTCCACTGACGACCACAGGCTTACTTTATGGAAAGACCTAAGCCATAAGTCACAAAGTAACAATACTAATGCACCTTTTGGGACAAGATGCCCTAAACTGTGTGTGGTGGGCTCAAAATGTCAAGACATAACATTGAGATAAATCTGGCATGGGTCCAAATCTTCCCTTTCATACACATAGCCTATCTGTTTGTAGGTAAGGTCTACACAGAATGTAAGATGTACATACGTAAGGGCCTAATTAACGCCGCCATTATTAGGCATAACTCCGTCTAATTCGAAACAGCAGTGGCCAACAGTCACACATTTGCTAAGTATATTGTCAATTGCATACTTTGCGAGTGAATCGCTGACCATTTTTCCGCTAGAACACGTATTGGTAAGTTACATGTTAGGACAACTGCAAGCTTGTGAGCGCACGTTTAGACATTAGGTGTGGAAATGAAGATCTGACAGCGGTGCTACATTCTTCTGCTTGAGCAAGGGCGTATTGCGTCAGGGGCAGGCGCAAAGACACATCTTTAAATCTCGACTTTTTGCTGATTACGGTCTTTTCTCTATTAGAAGGCAATACTTCATAAATAGTAACATTATCGTTAGCCTAATGTACGAGCACAACAGCGGCCATCATTGATATATTATTGCTGGCCATATTGGTGGGAATAGGACGTGGCCACGTAAAATATCCAGAAGGGAATGGTATCAAGCATACCTCGAATTTAGTCTGCTTTTAACGTTTTAATGGCGTAATTTTGATATGTTACTGCCGTGCCCAAGTATGTGAACTGAGAACAGCTATGTAAACCGAATAATCAGCTTTTCGCTAACACAACTCTTGATCATTCGTAAACTTCCTGTTCCGAGAGGTTTTGCGTTTTGTAGATTTACAGATCACTTTCTTCTCAGTTGCACATTTTTCGCTTTATTATTGTTATGAAATGATAAAACGACCTTATGGCAATGGAATAATTGAACTTTTCCACGTATGTTAAACAGACCGTACCTTCCTGATCGATGTGATTCGCATCCGAATATCTTCCGGATCGAAATCCTTGAGATATGGGTCGCTTTAATTCTAGCGGTGTGCAAATGTTTTCGAAATTAAAATAGTAAGTACACTGTAGGCCACGTATTCATATAGGCCGTACCATTTGTACTGTAGCAAAGAACACAAAATCTCTCAATCTGGTTACTCTCAGTCCAGCTGCAAAGACATTGTTTTGTGGTGTCAAGTGTATTTAGCAGCAGGCACAGTTGTCAGCAGCTACTAACACAAGCATAGTACAGGAAAAAAGGCTTTTCCGTGGTTATGCAGAGTCCATAATGGTTGTGAATTGAAAGCAGATAATCACATATTTGGTAGTAGTTATGATATGATCAGATGATGCCGGAAACGAACGGCACTGGAAGGTACACTTGGCACACCTTCACTGCAATGTTTTCTTACATATTTACTCATATCACAATTCGTTATGGAATAGCTCACTAACTGCTGCGTTCATTGCACGCACGTTGCAAAGCCTGTTTTCACAGATAAATAATTATGGTAGTGCAAGAAGTTTTATAGCTAATATATTTTATGCCGAAAGCAATTCTTGTTTAAACTTCAACAATTTTCATACGATTACTAAGGACATCCGTAAGAAAAAACGGGGAATTTGAAAATCCCTGGTTTCAGTTTCTACAGAACAACCTTTTTCTGTTCAAACGTTTTTGAACAGTATGCACTCTGGAAGACAATTTGAAATCACGATGTCACTAAATATCCATGCTTAAGGTCAAGACTGAAATTCCGAATAAGAAGTAAGTACGTGTCGTTGTCACTTATTGATGCCACCGTCTGGGCCTGTTTCAGTGCTTCTCGCAATCTTTACATTACAGTGCAGGTACAGGTAGTAAGTTGCCCAAAACTGTGTCACATATACTGATCTGCAGGGCGTCACATCTCAAAAGATGGAAATCTTTAAATAATATTGCTTTCGTTTGTGCTACGTTGGCCTACTGACGTAAAAATGGGACGTTTCTAGTAATTTAAAATATTACGCATGTCTTTTTTGTATAAGTTTTACTTACGAATTTTAAATATCGTTCATGAAACGGCAATTTGTCGTAACGCACACATTGCATTGGACTGAGATTTAAACATTACTAGACAGTTGGGTTACAATCACACCTTCTGTCAAAATGTTCTGTACACAAAAAATACCATTTCTTTATATTTTCGTTAAATTACAACACGCTTGAATGTTGGTCTACTGAGGATCAGTCAGTTTTTCATTTTCCTGTGAAAATGCGGGTCGATGAGTTACGACAAATTCGTTTCATGAGCGATATGTAAAACTGTAATGAAATATCGGTTTCGTAAAATGCGGAGAGTTTCTTGGTTAGGTAAGGAAATATTAGCTTCTTAAGAAGGTTTCTCCTGCTGAAATATTACCTAAACGAACGCTAATTCGAAACAAAATTCAATGGAGAAACTTCAATCCGCTTCCACATCCATTCCGGTGTACTCCAAGGGAGCATTCTTGGTCCTCTTCTCTATGTACTATGTACTATGACTTACCAACTTCCAGAGAAACTATATTAGGCACATTCGCTGACGACACAGAAATATTTGCAACTCATGAAGACGCTACAATAGTCTCTCTTGATCTCTTACACTTACACAACATCCAAAAATGGCTAAAGAAATGGAAAATTAAGGTTAACAAATCAAAGTCATCGCACATAACATTTACCCTCCGGAAAGGCCAGTGCCCTGCATCAACCAAACTATCATACCTCAAACAGAAGTAGTAAAATACCTAGGACTAAGCTTCGATTGCGGGTTAAATTGGAAAGAACACATCGTCAGAAAAAGAAAACAAATCGACTTAAAAACAAAAGAGATCAAATGGTTAATAGGAAAAAAAATCCCATATATCTCTAGAAAATAAGTTACTCATCTACAAAGTGGTAATCAAACCTATATAGAGCTAAGGAATAGAACTGTGGGGTTGCACTAGCAAATCCAACATAGTCATCATGCAGAGATCCCAATCCAAAATTCTCAGAGCCATAGCAAATGGATCCTGGTATGTAACAAGCATACTCTACATACAGACTCCAACATCTCTTATTTATGTGACGTCATCCGTGAAAGAATCAAAAACATCACAACAAACTGGAAACCCATCCCAATCCACTATTAGAGCCACTACTACAACCTATAAACACTAGGAGACTAAATAGATGCTGGCCTTTAGACTTGCAAGGCACCTGAAGTGACATCGCTGGATGAATATCCTACCACGTCATAGTAATACATGGTATTGTAGCTTACTGTGTATGATCATCACATTAGCTTATAGGATGTATTCATCCTAATTGCTAATAAATAAATAAAAAGAAGGGTTCTGCTCCACGAAGTGAATTATGTTCAAAACGTGTGATAATGGCGCCGTTACGACTTCAGTCACAACTAACATAAAGGTCTTCATGAGTGCAATACAGATATATTTGTCCCAAAGCTTAATGACGTAATAATGAAGCTTGAAAGTGGACTAATAATACAATGAAACTAATTCTTAAAACATTTTCGATGACACATACGACCTAAGCTGGTTTGTACTCAACAGTTGACGCAGTTCATCAAATGACACCCAGGAAATTGTTCAGTTTTTGTGTTATCCTGCATTTCACCTATACACAAGACGTTTGAAATAAATAAATAATTTAAACGAGAAAGTGCTGCACATTATTAGATTATGTTTGACAAATACTGTAAGAACGTGAGGTTAGAAACAAATATGTAAAAAGCACTAGTATTATAAATAAAATAAATATAAAACTGTGGGGTGATTTAAAATTTTGTCGTCCAAATTTAGAATCAGCACATTATATTTAACTTAAAAAATTAGTTTTCTTTTACATTTTCATAACAGAGTTCACAGGTGAATTGGAATTGTCTACCGATATAATTATTATTTACTTAATTTGTGGGCTTAATTACTTAGTATTTAGGAGATCGGGATAGTGTAACCGGTATAGCGACTCGCAATGGGCTGGACGCCCGGCAATCGAATCCCAGTGGTGGCGAGGTTTTCCATGCCAGTCCAGAGCCGCCAATGCCCACCGGGCCCTCTCTGCAATAGGTACTGGGTCTTTTACAGGGGTAAGGCAGCCAAGGCGTGTTGCTGACCACCCATCCTCTTCTAGCACCCAGGTTTCGAATAGGTTGGAGCTATACACCCGTCTCCCTTCTGTGGCTACGTAGGCACGTCATGGGGTGACCTTTACCTTTTAATTAGTATTTATACTGCTGCCATATGAGAGAGACAGCCTATCCATTCGCGGAAAACTCACTCTGATTTCACACTAAAAATACTCATTTTATTTTTGGGACTGAAATGTGGTAAATGCAATTAATTATTGTAGGTCACTAAATTAAAATATTTCACTAAATAGTGCTGGATATCACTGATATCAACCTGCTTCAAGAAAGCTGGCTGAAAGCAATAAAGTTTCTGACTTGTATTTTGGAAGTGCCCAGTTCCAAACATAGCTATGACATAGATAATCCAGCTAGACATTTTTGTTGTTTTGCTCATTCCATACAGTGAACTGCTGTAGTAGTATCTCGTATCATGTCACAGCTTTCCCCCATACCGTTTTCAGTCCATTAGTAGCTCACCTTTCTACCGTTCGACTAGTACAGTCTGGTCTACTTAAAGCAATAACGCAAAAGATATAGCACTGAGTTTGTCTAATTACAATTACACATGTTACATGTTTATGAGTTTTCGTTTAGATGTTTACTTCTACTCTGTGTTCCGCACTTTAAGCAGCATCGTTAAATGTCCTGAAAATCAATGAAAGCATCACGCTTTCTTGAGTGCTGTCAATAAACTTTTTTTTTTATTTTGCTCAAGCGCAGTAAATTACACTTAATAATAGTGCTAATGCACCAAGATGTATATTTTTTGTTTTGTAGTACCGACAGTTGCGTACCGCAAGCGTCCTTCATTTGTCATAATCTTGTTTGTTACATGCAGTGTATTTATCACATTCGTAGTTATGGGCTCTATCAAAGGACCTGTTTTTATTTTCTTGTTCTTAAACCTTCTGACCCCTGAATTATCGTCTCTCTCTGTCTCTCTTTCATTCTCTCGCTCTACAGATTCGCATTACGGTTCCTCATATTTTGAAAGCCAATTTAGAACTTTTGTACATGGTTTATAAAGCGGAGGAGGGAGGGGATGGATGGGAAGGGAGACTATATATAAGATTCATTTACGTACTTTTTGTCATTACCCAATTTCCAGCCCGAGTCGATAGAGCGAGGCAAACTAAACAAGGTTGCCTCTTGCCTTGAGCCTATATTCTACCAACCGGGCGGCCCCTAGCGAGCCATCCTCAGCTGCCTAGTCTCTGACGATGATATGAAAATCAGACGTGTGATTCTGAGCCACGTGAAGTTGTTCCTGCGCATCATATAAAGGCATATGGGGGAGTGCAGATAGAGCTCCACTCATTCTCATCCTGTCACTAGGTGGGGGGAACGGTCACCCTAACATGCCGGCTCTTTTATCCCGGCATCTATTGGGATGAACGCTGTGTAGGCCCCAGGACGAGTCTGAAAGCTCTGGAGAAGTAACTGTTTTAATCAAATAATTAAGTAGCTTATTAATTAATATAAAATCTAAATGGTAGCTCAGAAACTGATTTACACACTTAATACGACTAACTAAACTCTTGTACCGTAGCAACATTTTGTTAAAAAAACCGATAGCCTTTCACTCAATGAACAAATTCCCTGTCTTTTGTAGAACCAAAATTTCCCACACAATATTTGCAAGAACCCAACATTGAGTTTAATCCAAAACACACTTGCACACAATATTACTTTAAGATACATTTTAATATTCTCCCACCATCTGCAACTACGCATCTCAGCAGTCTCTTATATTTGCGTTTCTAAATTAACATTTTTACGTACCCCTCACCTCGCATACATGTACCTAGCTCGTCACATTTTTTAAGATTTTCAAACCACAATACATGATGTACAGTTTACAGATTATGGATGAATGTTCTTTTGATGCTATCCTACTACCTGCATCTTCTGTCATTTCCTATTACGTAGGAGCCAACTATTCTCTTCCCTAAGGCTGCGTATCCAGCAACATAGCAGATACAAGTCTAAGCTTTGGGTGTGAGACAGAAAGAAAAATTTTCTGATCTGAACGGTACCCAGAGTACAATGAATTGCGACAGCTCTTATTTTTATGTTAGATTTTTTCCCTTCTTCACCATAGAAACTTCATTTTTTAAATAATCACGATTTTTGGTGTGCGAGCGTGACAATGTTCCTCTCTTTGTGGCCGTCCTTTCAGTTTCTGAAATGGTTGATAAGTTTGCACGTAACAAGGTACGAACCACCCTTTCAGAAGCCAATTCGGTGTCATGTTTTATTAACATCACCAATAAGTAACATTTAGAAACTGAATGAGGCGTGAACTTGACGTGTGGTAGCGACATTGGCACCAGCTACACTGGTCAACACACAAAATGTATCCGTAATCAAAATAGTTGATTCCACTTCAATTCAATGTTCTGAATCCAAATATGGCTTTAGAATTCATTTCTTGGCTCTAGTTGTCATTATACATGAAGTGTGGCTTAATGCGTAAAATAGTTACTTGGGAAGAGATACATGTGTCAGCACAGCCCTACCAGACAGTGAGTAATGATGTTTCCTGAGTGGTCACACTGGCAAAGTGCCGGTTAGTGAGATGGCTGTCGGTGATAGCTTGTGGAACAGAAATAGGCCGACGTTAAACTTATATAGAAAGAAGAAATTAGTGAGACTACTTGTAAGTATGTTTGTTTTAAGCTTGTTATTTCCTATACCACGCCACGAAACTGTGTAAATAGCTCAGACAATTTTTGCTATATTTGCGGAGAAGTTACTTTTTCAACACGAAAACGTCCGTTAACACCGATGGTGAAAAAAGCTTATGAATGCTATTTCTGTTGCAAAGTCGGTGACCAAGACAAAAAATGGGCTCTTCACATACGTAGTATCTCTTGTGCTACAATTCTACGTGAATGGCTAAATAACAAAGGGCGTTCAATGACGTTTGCCCTTCCCATGATAGGGAGGGAACCAACCGACCATTTGACAGATTGCTATTTTTGTATAGTTCTGCTACTTCGGCACGGAATTGCAAAAAAAAAAACTGTCAATTATCCTAATATTTCGTCTGCTTCTCGACCAGTACTCCACACTGAAGACCTCCCTGTTCCAGTACCACCGCAGCAGTATATTTTAGATTCAGTTGACGAGCCCACCGAAAACCGGGAGAAGACACCTCAACTTCAACATCTATGGATGCTGATTTTACTGCTGATCTTCAGTTTAACGAATTCCGTCGAATTACACAAGAGGAATTAAACGACCTAATTAGGGATCTCGACTTACCTAAAAGTAAGGCTGAAATGTTAGGTTTAAGACTTCAGCAATGGAACCTTTTGAAAGAAAATGTCAGAATTTCTGTGTATCGTAAAAGGCAAGAAGGTCTAGTTCAGTTCTTTAAAATGGAAAGGGACCTTGTTGCTTGCACTGATATTTATGGCCTGATGCAGACACTCAATGTTAATCACAATCCTCTGGACTAGCGACTCTTAATAGACTCGTCTAAGTTGAGTCTCAAAGCAGTCCTCCTTCACAATGGCAACACCCTACCTTCTATTCCTGTTGGTCATTCAGTGCATAATAAGGAGTCATATGAGAACATGAAGATTCTGATGGAAGCCATTA
>JGI24700J35501_10929839_pt1 | contig 10352 bp, 5 predicted proteins | sample TergutTh196P1_FD_35501 | JGI IMG/M metagenome (IMG submission 35501) | reverse complement strand
AAAAAAAAAAAAAAAAAAAGCAAGTAGAATTTCATGTCGATTTTCACAAAATATTAGGTAAATATGCCTAATGAAAATTATTTTTGTTTTTTTCGGCTCAAAAATCAGCTATATACACCGCTGTTTTGTCCGAATTATGGTGATTATGCTAATGTTTTTTAAATTAGAGTTTATCAAACAACCCTAAATCGCAATTTTTTTCTTGTTTTGTCATTGTAAATTATATTATAATATTTTTTTGTTTTTATTATTTTTATTATCCGAAAATACCAATCAAAAATATCCTTCAAAAACACAAAAAAATCTCCGCTATTTACTATGTCATACCGCATAAAATCTCATAAAATTAGCCGTTGAGCTACACATCGGGTCAGCCATAGAGTCTTCGTTAGTTCGCATTAGAATACAATAAAGAAAGGCATGTTAACTTTCAAATTGGTGTTAACATGCCCTCATCGTGCCGAGATATTTAAGCGGAATTGCTATAGCCAACTAATCATCGTCTTCATACGTTTCCAATGCCAAAACGTCTATTTTTCTGTATGCACTCATGCCCGTACCTGCCGGTATGAGCTTACCTATTATTACATTTTCCTTTAAGCCTATCAGCGGGTCGATTTTGCCCTTTATTGCCGCCTCCGTAAGAACTCGTGTTGTTTCTTGAAAACTTGCGGCAGATAGGAAAGAGTCGGTAGCAAGACTGGCTTTCGTTATTCCCAACAACACACGACTACCCGTAGCCGGTTCTTTATCCTCTTCTATTGCTTTTGTGTTTACCTCATCCAACTCCAACCAGTCCACAAGGCTGCCGGGCAACAGTTGTGTATCGCCGTTCTCCTCGATTTTAATACGCTTTAGCATTTGACGCACAATAACTTCTATATGCTTATCATTAATATCTACCCCTTGCAACCGATAAACACGCTGCACCTCTTTTAGCATATAATCCTGCACGCCACGCAATCCACGTATTTTCAAAATATCATGAGGGTAAATACTGCCTTCCGTCAGTTCCTGACCGGCCTCTATTACTGTGTTGTCAAGAACCTTTATACGTGAGCCATAAGGTATAAGGTATTCGCGTACTTCACCTGTTTCGGGGCTTGTTACGGTAACCTCTCGCTTCTTTTTACTATCAGAAACCGAAACCAAACCGCCTATTTCTGAAATAATGGCAAGCCCCTTTGGTTTGCGGGCTTCAAAAATTTCCTCTACCCGTGGCAACCCTTGGGTTATATCTTCGTTGCTGGATATACCACCGGTATGAAATGTCCGCATGGTAAGCTGTGTTCCCGGTTCTCCAATAGACTGTGCAGCGATAATGCCTACCGCTTCTCCAATACGCACCACTCTACCACTGGCCATATTGGCACCATAGCATTTGGAGCAAAGCCCAACTTTTGAGCGGCAAGTTAAAATAGTTCGTATCTTCACCTTTTCCACTCCGGCTCGTTCCACTTCTTCTGCTTGATCGTGGCTTATCATTTGGTCGGCTTGAACCATCACATAACCTGTTTGTGGATCAAGGATATTTTCCGCTGCCCAGCGACCACGCAAACGATCAGCCAACGGCACAATAACCTCCTCCAAATCTTTAAAAGCAGTAATTTCCATGCTAGGAATATCGTTATCGGTTGAGCAGTCCCATTCGCGTATTATAATATCCTGGCTAACATCTACCAAACGGCGTGTCAGATAACCACTGTCTGCCGTACGCAAGGCAGTATCAGAAAGCCCCTTTCTGGCACCGTGGGCAGAAACAAAATACTCCAACACGTTTAGCCCCTCGCGAAAGTTAGATTTTATAGGGATTTCCAGGGTTTTGCCGCTAGGGCTTGCCATAAGCCCTCGCATACCCGCTAACTGCTTTATTTGGTTGTTGGAACCACGCGCCCCACTGTTTGCCATCATATAAATATTGTTGTAACTGCCAAGCCCGTCTATTAGCGTACGAGTCAAGCTCTCATTGGCTTTTTCCCATATACTGATTACTTTTTCGTAGCGTTCCTGATCGGTCATAAGACCTCTACGAAACATGCGTGTTACTTTCTCCACCTCTTCTTGGGCAGCACTCAATATTTCTTCTTTTACTTCCGGTATTTCCATATCAGAAACAGAAACAGTAAGCGCCCCCTGGGTAGAGTATTTAAAACCAAGGGTTTTTATATTATCCAACACAAGAGCAGTTTTTGTTGCCCCGTGTTTGTTAATGCAGCGGTTTATTATTTTGCCCAATGATTTTTTATCGGTAAGAAAATCTATTTCGTATTTAAACAGATTTTCCGGGATGGCACGGTTCACAAAACCTATATCTTGCGGTATAGCTTCATTAAATATGATCCTCCCCACGGTTATATCGATAAGGCTCGAATGCATCTCCCCATCTATCTCCATTGTGCGGCGTACCTTAACTTTGGAATGCAGGGTAATATCACCGTTGCTATAAGCAAGTATTGCTTCATACTCATCTTTAAACACGCTCCCTTCCCCCGGTTCATCATCTTTTGCCAAAGTTAGGTAATATATACCCAAAACCATATCTTGAGATGGGACGGTAACGGGCTCTCCGTCGCTCGGTTTTAGCAAATTGTTTGGTGCGAGGAGCAAAAAGCGGCACTCCGCCTGTGCCTCTGCCGATAAGGGAACATGAACGGGCATTTGGTCGCCGTCAAAATCAGCATTAAAGGCGGTACACACCAGTGGATGAAGTTTTATGGCTTTACCTTCTACCAAAACAGGTTCAAAGGCCTGTATACCTAGCCTGTGAAGGGTCGGTGCACGGTTTAACATAACGGGATGCTCTTTAATTACTTCCTCCAATATATCCCAAACCTCCGGTTGCAGGCGTTCCACCATGCGTTTTGCACTTTTTATATTAATAGCCTGGCCACTCTGAACCAAATTTTTCATAACAAAAGGCTTGAACAGTTCAATAGCCATTTCCTTTGGTATACCGCATTGGTAAAGTTTTAGGTTTGGTCCAACCACAATAACGGAACGACCGGAATAGTCTACACGTTTACCTAACAGATTTTGCCTGAAACGCCCTTGCTTACCTTTTAGCAGATCGCTAAGAGATTTCAGCGGACGATTGCCGGGCCCTGTAACGGGTCTACCCCTGCGCCCATTGTCAATCAACGAATCTACAGCCTCTTGCAGCATACGTTTTTCATTACGTATGATTATATCGGGTGTACCCATATCCAACAGTCGTTTAAGCCGATTGTTGCGGTTTATAACCCTGCGATACAAGTCATTAAGGTCGCTAGTAGCAAAACGCCCTCCGTCTAGCTGTACCATCGGCCGCAAATCCGGTGGTATAATCGGCAGTGTACTCAATATCATCCAAGAAGGATCATTTTTGGACAACCGAAAACTTTCGATAACCTCAAGTTTTTTGATAAGGCGTATACGTTTTTGCCCTCCGGTTTCCCGCAACTGAATTTTCAGCTCAAGAGATTCCTTGTCCAGGTCTATATCTTCCAACAGACGCTTTACTGCTTCGGCACCCATACCCACCTCAAAAGTATTGTTGCCATACTTTTCTTGAGCATCTCTGTAATCTCTTTCCGTTAAAATTTGTTTATAGTCCAAACCGCTTTCACCCGGGTCAAGAACAATATAATTGGCAAAATATAACACTTTCTCCAACACCCTGGGAGAAAGAGATAAAATAATACCCATACGGCTAGGAATTCCTCTAAAATACCAAATATGAGAAACAGGAGCAGCCAACTCCAAGTGTCCCATGCGTTCCCGCCTAACCTTAGACTTTGTTACTTCTACACCGCAACGGTCACAAACAACACCTCTGTAACGTATGCGTTTATATTTACCACAGTGGCATTCCCAGTCTTTTACAGGCCCAAAAATGCGTTCACAAAAAAGACCGTCACGCTCGGGTTTAAGAGTACGATAGTTTATCGTTTCGGGCTTTTTAACTTCCCCTCTGGACCACTCCCTGATTTTTTCGGGAGATGCCAAGCCAATTTTAATGGAGTCAAAGTTGATTGGTTCGTTTGCTGTCATAAGATTTCCCCCTCTTTACTCGTCTACATCGTCAAAAATATCGTCGTCTAAGCCTGTTAGGTTAATATCAAGCTCTTCCGGTTCCACCAACATACTTTCTGCAATGCTGTCGTCCAGATAGTCGTCGTTGTCTTCTATATCTGTCAAAAAGTCATCAAAGCCTTCTTTTAGTAAATCTTCTTCATGTGTGTCTAAATGCCCCGGCAACACTTGATCAACAAATGTTTGGCTGTCTTTTCGCACAAAAGGAGTAGAGTTGTCGTATTCCGGTTCTTCGCCTTCCATGTTAAGATCCAAAATCACTCCATCTTCCTCTGTGTTTTCTTTTATATCCAACTCGCTGCTGTCCAACAAAACACGCACATCCAACGAAAGAGCTTGCAGTTCTTTCAGCAAAACTTTAAAGGATTCGGGTACTCCCGGTTCCGGCACATTCTCTCCTTTAACAATGGCTTCATATGTTTTTGTACGGCCTATTATATCGTCGCTTTTCACTGTCAAAATTTCTTGCAATGTATACGATGCACCATACGCCTCCAAAGCCCATACCTCCATCTCTCCAAAACGTTGCCCCCCAAACTGAGCTTTACCTCCCAAGGGCTGCTGGGTAACAAGAGAATACGGTCCGGTAGAGCGGGCATGAATTTTGTCGTCTACAAGGTGGTGCAGTTTAAGGTAGTGCATATAACCAACGGTAATGGGATTGTCAAAATACTCCCCGGAGCGGCCGTCCCGTAACCATATCTTACCATCTCTTGTTATCGGCACGTTTTTCCACTCGTTGCGGGTTTCTCTGTTTTCGTTTAAAGACCTCATTATATCATCTTCCAAAATACCGTTCCATTTTTTAAAGAAAGCCTTCCACTCCATTGTGGTGTAGTCATTTGCAAGCTCAAGAGTGTCCATAATATCTATCTCGTTTGCCCCATCAAAAACAGGAGTGGCTATTTTCCAGTTCAAAACCTTTGCAGCCAAACCAAGGTGAACCTCAAGCACCTGCCCAATATTCATACGAGAAGGCACTCCAAGAGGGTTAAGCACTATATCCAAAGGTCTGCCGTTCGGTAAAAAGGGCATATCTTCCACCGGCAAAACACGAGATATAACTCCTTTGTTGCCGTGTCGCCCTGCCATTTTGTCCCCAACGCTTATCTTTCGTTTTTGAGCAATATAAACACGAACAAGTTTGTTAACTCCGGTGGGAAGCTCGTCGGCATTTTCTCTTGTAAATATCTTCACATCTACTACTGTTCCGCTTTCTCCATGGGGAACACGCAAAGACGTATCTCTAACCTCTCTTGCTTTTTCGCCAAAAATGGCGCGGAGCAAACGCTCTTCCGCAGACAGATCGGTTTCTCCTTTTGGTGTAACCTTTCCTACCAAAATATCGTTTGGATGCACCTCTGCCCCAATAGAAATAATGCCGTTTTCATCCAAATTTTTAAGAGCCTCTTCGCTCACATTGGGTATATCTCTTGTTATTTCTTCTGAACCTAGCTTTGTGTCGCGGCTTTCAGATTCGTATTCTTCTATATGTATAGAGGTGTACACATCCTCTTCTATTAGTTTTTCGCTAAGCAAAATTGCGTCTTCGTAATTGTAGCCTTCCCATGTCATAAACCCGATGAGCGGGTTGCGTCCAAGAGCAAGCTCCCCGTTTTGGGTAGCGGGTCCGTCGGCAATAATCTGCCCCTTTTTAACTTTTTGCCCATTAACAACTATTGGCTTTTGGTCTATGCAAGTGCTTTGGTTAGAACGTTTAAATTTAGTGAGATTATAAGAGGCAGTGCTACCATCGCCGTTTTTAACGATAATTTTATCAGCTGCAACATTTTTCACAACCCCATCTTCTTCTGATATAACACAAACACCGCTGTCATATGCTGTTTTGAACTCCATTCCCGTCCCAACTATCGGGCTATCAGTTTTCAACAAAGGAATGGCTTGGCGTTGCATATTACTACCCATAAGTGCCCGGGTAACGTCGTCATTTTCCAAAAACGGTATAAGAGCCGTTGCCACACTAACCATCTGTTTTGGGCTAACGTCCATAAGGTCTATGTTTTGCTCGTCTACCTCTATAATCTCTTCTTTTAGACGAGCCGCAACTTTTGCGTGGGCAAACTGCCCTGTTTCGGTTAGCTCGGCATTTGCTTGAGCTATTGTGTATTCCTCTTCTTCGTCTGCCGTAATGTAGCGGCACTCTTTTGTAACCCGCACCTTATCTTTCTTTTTCTCCACAATCCTATAAGGAGCTTCTATAAAGCCGTATTCGTTAATGCGGGCATATGTAGCCAAAGAGTTAATAAGCCCAATATTCGGCCCTTCGGGGGTTTCTATCGGACACATGCGTCCATAGTGGCTGCTGTGAACATCTCGCACTTCAAACCCGGCTCTGTCACGGCTAAGCCCCCCGGGACCCAATGCAGACATACGGCGCTTGTGGGTCAACTCACCCAAGGGATTCGTTTGCTCCATAAACTGGCTAAGCTGTGAACTGCCAAAGAACTCTTTAATGGCAGCAGTAACGGGGCGTATATTAATAAGGGCTTGAGGCACCATCATATCTGTGTCTTGAATCGTCATTCGTTCTCGAACAACACGCTCCATACGGGTAAAACCAATACGGAACTGGTTTTGCAACAGCTCCCCAACAGCTCTGATCCGACGGTTCCCCAAATGGTCTATATCGTCTTTAAAGCCTATACCATGGTCCAAGTTAAAAATATAGTTTATACTTGCCATAATATCTTCAAATGTAATATTTTTCGGCACCAAACGAGACAAATTGCTTTGTATCAACGCCTTTAACTCTTCCGTGGATGTGGCTTGTTCAAAAAGTTCTTGCAAAATGCCAAGATGAACCCGCTCTTTTATACCAAAGTCTTTGGCACTAAGCCCTCTGTCTGCTATAAAATGGTCAATATCAACGGCAAGGTTGCTCAAAACCTTTACATCGGAACCATCCACATCTAACCAAATATAAGGCACACCTATATCTTGAAACTCTGTTGCCATTTCTTTCGTTAAAACATCTCCGGCAGATGCCAATATCTCTCCGTCGATATCTATAATGGGTCGGGACAGCTTTTGCCCAACCACACGGTTCAAATAACTCAGCTTTTTGTTGATTTTGTAACGACCAATTTTCGCAAGATCGTAGCGCTTCAAATCATAAAACATAGATTTTATTAAACTTTCGGCACTTTCCACAGTCGGTGGCTCGCCAGGGCGAAGCCTTTTGTACATTTCCAACAAACCTTCTTCGTAGTTTTTGCTAATATCTTTTTCGAGTGTGTCTACCAATAACTGTTCTTCACCAAAAAGCTCTATGATTTCTTCATCTGTGCTAACACCAAGGGCTCGTATCAACACAGTAACGGGCAGTTTGCGAGTCCGATCCACACGCACATAAAAAACATTGTTGGAATCGGTTTCGTACTCTATCCAAGCCCCTCGGTTTGGTATTACAGAGGTTGTAAAAAGTTCCTTACCAACCCTATCAAACGATATGTCGTAATATACCCCGGGGGAGCGTACCAACTGGCTAACAACAACACGCTCTGCACCGTTTATAATAAATGTACCCGTATCTGTCATCAAGGGAAAATCCCCCATAAACAGTTCTTGTTCTTTTATCTCGTCTATCTCTTTATTGTGTAGCCGTATCTTTACCCGCAGTGGGGTTGCATATGTTGCATCTCTTTCTTTACATTCTTCTATGTTGTATTTGGGTTTGTCCTCTATCCTAAAATCTAAAAACTCCAGCACCAAATTTCCGTTGTAGTCAGAAATGGGGGATATGTCCTCAAAAACCTCTTTTAACCCCTCTTTTATGAACCAGCGATAGCTGTTTTTTTGCACTTCTATAAGGTTTGGCATTTCCAAAACCTCATCTATACGAGAGAAACTTATCCGTTTGCTGTTGCCCATGCGAACGGTTTTAACCCTGTTTTTTTCCATTAATACAACACCCCCTAAATTTTGTTTGCTCAAATTTCAAAAGTTTGGTTCATTTTTTTATGATTTTTCAATAATTTTTATAATTTTATAATTAACGATTGCGTAACAACTACGCAAAAACACGCCGAAACATCTAGTCTTTCAGCGAAAGTGAATCTATGTTGAATTATTATTTGAACCATGTTATAATTCCTTAAAGCATTTTTGTTGGGTTTCGTTTTCCTGTTAAAAATATCAAGCTATTTATCGTAGCATACTTTTGGAAAGATGTCAACCATGATTATGAAAAAAATCAAGAAAAAAATCAAAGAAAAAGTTTTAGTTGTAAAAACCGGCGATATTACCAATAACACAGAAAAAAATGCAGATATAATATCACTAATAGACAAATCTTCTTTTTTTGTAGAAAGAAGCGTTGCGGAAACGGATACAACAACAAAACAAATAATACCCTATGTAGCCCTGTCTTATCAAAATAATGATTGCAAAGAGTATTTTTTGGTGCAACGGCTAGGGGGTAGTGCTGAAAAACGCCTGGTGGGAGGGTTTACTTTTTGCCTTGGGGGACACATAAACGAAAAAGACGGCACGGGAGCGTCCACAATATTGGCGTGTATTAAGCGAGAGCTAAAGGAAGAGGTAGGTATTGATGTAACAGAAGCCCCGATTTTTTTGGGGATTATAAATGAGAGCAAAACAGATGTAGACCGCGTTCATCTAGGGCTTGCTTATGAACTGCAACTATCCACCAAAAACATTACAATACAGGAACCTCAAAAACTGACCGGAAACTGGGCAAATATAGCTGAAATAGCAGCCAACTACGATAATTTAGAAAGCTGGAGCAAAATAGTGTATGATAATTTTATCATTATCAACACAAAAAGACATTGAGTCAGCGTTTAGAGTCAGCGTTAGTTCGCATTAGAAACGTCAAATTTGCAACACAACGGCTTAGAAACATCGCCCTAATTCGGAATTGCTGGAATTCTATAGAAAGGACGGGTATAAACATGTCACAGCAAAGGGACAGGAAAAAAATTGCAATCTTTTTAATTATCCTTATCCTAATCGCTGGGTTGCTTTTTGTAGTTTGGCCCGGCAATATATCAGCTGAACAAGCTATGGAGATAGCAATTAATCATATAGGCGGCGCGGACGCTAACTGGCCCCACATGGTCTTCGAGAATTTCCAACGTGCTTGGTACGTAGAAGTTTTTTATGGAGACGGTGTATACCATATATACAGTATATACGGTGTATACGTTAACCGCAATTCGGGGCAGGTTATTAGGGCAGAAGCATATGGTGCTATATGGATAGACATCGATAGCCTTTTAGATATGTTTGGGGACTAAGTATAGCAGTTCCGTAATTAGCGAGGTAGAACAGAATGGCTAAAACAGATGATAAAAACAAAACGGAATTGGTGAGTGGTGAAAATATTAATAGCTTAATTGATAAAAATGGCGGGCAGATTTTGTTTCAAAAAATTTCTGATCTGATTGAGCAGAGCCGCCGTACTATGTATACACAGGTCAATAATGTAACTGTTTTGCTGTTTTGGGAAATTGGTAGGTATATTAATCAGGACATTCTTGAAAATAAGCGTGCTGACTACGGCAAAAAGATTGTGTCGACACTATCGACACAATTGACGGAAAAGTATGGGCGTAGCTTTGGGGTTCGTAATTTGCGCCGCATGATGCAGTTAGCGGAGCAATTCTCGGATTTTGAAATTGTGTCGAAGGCTTCGACACAATTCAGTTGGTCACATTTTATTGAGATTTTGCCACTTAAAACAATGGAAGCAAAATTGTACTATATAGATGAGTGTGTTCGCGGACTCGTTGGCGTAATGCAATTACGAGAGATGATTTCTTAGATCGTGATGGGATTTTGGTTGCAGAATACTGGACATCTTTGCCACCCAAAGCCGAGTTTGAGCAAAAAATCCAAACAATACTCGCTGAAACTCGTGAGCGGATGGCACAGCGTAATCTGCTTGCCGGTGAAACTAAAGTTACTGATGAAGAATAAACCGATACAGCAGTTCCGTATTTATACTGCTTTTCCCAACAAGGGTAGGCTTTGCTTTTGTAGGCTGGTTTAACACTTCCGCAGCTTCCGGCGGCACACAAATACTTGCAAACAGAACCTTTAATACGGCTACAACCATACATACTCTTCCACATAGCTAACTAGAGGAAAGCAAGCAGAGTAACCTGTTGGGTTTTGTTTTGATTGAGAGCAAATTAAAATCATTTTTTAAGGTTTTGCACCCATTCGAGGGGCATTTGTACATAACGTGCAATTTTATCAGGCGTAAAGCCGTCTTTGAGCATTTCAAGGGCGGTTTC
>JGI24700J35501_10929838_pt1 | contig 10352 bp, 3 predicted proteins | sample TergutTh196P1_FD_35501 | JGI IMG/M metagenome (IMG submission 35501) | reverse complement strand
GTTCCTCACCGTACTCACAAGTGCCCGCCACCTGTCCCTATCCTGAGCCAACTCCATCCAGTCCCCACAACTCCCTCCCACTTCCTGAAGATCCATTCTGGATTTCATTTAGTCACTAAAACTTAAATTTCACAGCTGATGTAACTGTTTCCATCTTATTTGTTCAAAGTACCAGTAAGTCTGATGTTCTTGTTGTAATGTTTAGACCCTGAAGATGTAGGCAGCAGACCCCTCTGCAGTGGCATTAATCTTTATAGATTGACATGGTATCATATCATGTAAGACTTGAATCTCATGTTTGAAGAACATCAAGTGACAGAAAGCTTGCACAAGAGTGAATGCTGTATGAACAGCTGATTTCTTTTGTAACTGGAATTTAAAACCATTAACAGATATTTCAGTTAATCCCATTATAATTTTCATGGAAGGAGTGGTCTACTAGAATACCAGAGTTTGGGGAGAAGAGAGTCTTGTTTGAAAAAAAGATAAAAACTAGATTTCACACAGCTGTTTAATATTTAATTGTTGAAGTACATTAAAATATAAGTTTAAAAGACATCTTAAAATATGTCATAAAATTCATAGAAAGCTTTTGTGATAAAATATAAATCTATAACATACAAAAGAGCATTAGACAATGTATTGCAAGTGTTAATATTGTTTGAAAAAATACTGTATTACATATACATCATGAAAATTCCCTTCCTCCCAGAAGGAATTATTTCAATTTCAGAAACATAATTACCTAAGACAAAGCCTATATTTTGTCAACTGATCTTGGAAGAAACGTGTTTCCTTTACTGACATTATATAATAATTATTATGATACATTAAGCAAATTACAGCTTGTAAAGTTCAGGCACTTGGATCAAGCCTTGTCTCTCGGTACACAAAGGACATTAGTAGATTCATATTCTTAAAATGAGCCAGCTTTTGAGGTGGACATGTAGGTATGACATCTGAGGAAAATGCCATGTCAGCAGTCATTTCAGAAAAACTAGTGCATTATAAATGTATTCATTCTTCCTGTTAAGGCATCAAAGAATCACATCTGTATACTTTCACACACTTTTTACCCCATTGTGTGTATTTTCTGCTATATCCTGCATTTGTGATATATTCTGTATATCTTTGTGGTACACTTTATAACTACTGATACCTGACATCCCACAAACACTACAAAAGAAAGTACTTCTGTGCCATAACTCCTAGTTTACAATACTGCCTTAAAATAACAATTGTAAAGATTTAAGACAAATAATATTTCAGAGATGATTAGATGTAAAAAGGATTATTTTTGTATATATCAGGCGTTTATAAGCTCATTCAAAGTCCGTTGACATTTTGTCTAATCTCAGTAATTGTATTGAAATGTAGTGAAAGTCAGGGCTAACATACATCCTCTCTTCCCCAGCTATGCTCCCTTTTTTGACACAAATATTTCCATCCAGGCAGGTTTTCTAAATTTGTAGAAATGGCCAGTTTTTGACTGTTTGGTATTTTTTAAAGCGTTCATATATTTTAATGGTACTGAAAAAGCAAAACAATAAATAAATACTTCTACTGCTTGTTTTAAGAAATACGTGATTGTAATATTTTATCAGCATTATTCAAGCAAAATAAAAAAACAGTCCAGCAGTTGGACTTTTTGAATGTCTCAGAAAACTGTGGCACATAAATTCTGAACCACTTGTACTTGGTGTAAAACAGGCTTAAAGACTGTGAACCCCCTGAATTTCATACCCATGGAATTTATAAAAAACTATTAGCAGAGAAAGGTTGAGATGGACTTTTATATAACAAAATTGTTACTATGTATATGTCCTCTTTTTTTAATCTTCTCTTTCACTGACATGTCCTCTTTTTTTTTTGGTTAATAAATGGAAATGTCCTCTTTTCTTGTGATGGATATATGGTTACCCTAGTGAAATTGTCCTACAACAAGCAATACATTTTATTACAGAATATACCACATGCCCGGGCCAGAGTATTTTCAGTCTTATATTCACAAAATTATAATTTCATTACATGCTATTGAAATTATTATAGCATGGAAGCTATTGAGTGTAAAGGTTTAATAAAATGTTCATTAACCTTTATTGGCAGTGCATAGCACTACGTTTAATGGGGCATACACATGGTCCAGGTGGCCAAGCATTGTATTGCTTATATACTACAACCATTTTCTCACATTAACATTTGCCACCATCCCTGCAGCACTAGGGATTTAAAATATACTAGATGGGGACAACACAGGTTAAATATCACAGTGATAATTTATAGGCCTGTGCATCTGCCAATCTCTTCTCTCTTGTGATCAGAACAAAATGCTGTCTTGTAAAATTTGGTTCATGTTCCTGACATTGGCTTATCATTACATCTACAGCTTAACATTACAACATGCATGCAACTATATGTACAGTATTGGAATCATAATCAGTTTCCCATATTAAACTGTAATACAAGTCTGGAATGGTATGAACCAAATGTTCTGTTTTGACCACATTTACTTGCTCAGTAACAGTTCAGTAATGCAAGAATCAAAACATGGATGAACAAACAAGTTTATCTGTGACTCTTGGTAATAAAACTGTATTAGTTGCTGTTAGCTGAATTTCTGAACAACTCTCTCCAAATATGTTCTGGGTGAAATGTTACGACATAATAGAGTATGTTCTGAAGAATCTGCTAACATACTGTAATAGTTTTACAAACTTATGACAACAACACTAATACATTTTATTGCCATGACACAGACTATTCCTGATTTCAGTAGTATGTTTCTGTTTACAAGTGGCTGAGTTGGTAATTTTTAGTTTTAGAACATGTATCCAGTGTATAGGAAAGAGGTGTGGCATGTCTCAGATCTCTCAAGCGGGATCACTTTCCCAGATATATAACTAAGTATGTCAGTCAGTTCAGGTCTTACAATAGTTTTGCGATGAATAGTTTTTTTATCAGCAACATACAAAATTCACAAACATACAGACATGTCAACATTTTTGATTCTGTCATCCTCCATGTAGCATAAAAAGACACATTCTATAAACCTTCTCACCAATATCACATTGTATGAAAAGCATTCTACACCGTTTGAAACTCTTATCAGTGGTAGCCATAATTAGAAATATTTTATTATTTAATAAAAATTAATAAATTAAAATTACATGAAAATCATCATCACAAATCTTAGGTCATGGATGGAAACTCATTACTATCGCATAAGGTACTTCTACACTACTCATGCTGTACTGTATGCTCCTTATCAAATTTCATTTCACAAAATGTGTTATTATTCTACAGTCTTATATTCAAAACACTATGTACTTACTAAATGGTGTGTCTGAAGCAATATAAGTACTAAAATATCGTAACAAAATCAAGGTGCGTTTAATTTGTTGCATTAGATAAAAATAAGTTTGATTTTATTTGGCATGATTAAAATATGTGTAATGAAGTTTTATTATAAGTATGGCATACAGGAATAATTTTCATTATCAGTAAATGTTTTGGCACCCAGTACTGTTTGTAGTTGATTTATACTCCTTATACTTCTCATGTTTCAAGTATCATAATCATTTGGTACATGAAATAAGTATAATAGTTTTATGAAGTACTCTTTATCATAAGTACAATCCCATACATGAATAAAGGAGGCATGATAGTACAGCTTTATGCACATTAGTATTTTCATCTGTCATTTCTATGAAACTACGATACCAACAAATCCTACTGCTTACTAACTCACTGTGTACCAGAAAGCCCTGGAGTGCAAATTCCTAGAGAGCCTCTCTTGCTGGACACATTGAACTTCAAATATATAAATGTTACTAAGATTCTAATTGCACTTATGACTAAATATATATAATTTTCCCTGTTCAGAACTACTCAGCAGTCAGCCTAATATGTTACATATACACAATCATTTGTTCTACTTAAATTAAGAAGACCAAAATAACTTCAGTAAACTGCTGAAAATACCTGATGTCAACAGACAAGGAAATGTGACAGTCGGTGTCAAGTGTTCTCAAACATAAGTTATTCTCCAGTTTCCTTTCAGTCTCTGTCAACTTTGTTGAAAGAGGTCACAGTATAATAGTATTATCTTTCTTTACAATAGGAATCAAACAATATGGAGTGACTGACTCTAATGATACAAATTGATTCCACTTGTGATGCACTGTAATACTACGAATACCATGCCAGTGAATGTGGAATGGAATTGTTTACCCACAGAAAGCGACAAAGAACCTTTAACTGCTAATCCATGTGATTTGTTACACATCCATGATACATGTCTTCTACTAACATTCACAGTTTCAGTTATGTATATAAACCAATTAAAATAAGAAACTAAGTATACCTATAGTTTACAATCCAACCCTCCAGTGCAGAATTAGATATGTCAAACTTCCAATGTACCAGCCACATGATCTCAGTCTATCTTCAGCTGCTTTAATCAGGTTGCATTGTACAGTGTGTTAATTACTGCAGCTTCCACTGCATTTCTGTCTAGGCTTGACAGGTGTTGTTCTTATTGTGGGTTGCAGTGCTGCAAGTAAATATAAGATCAAATACTACAGGACATCATTTCCGGTAGTGAGTCATATGTGAGATATGACTCACGCTGTAAGGCTTGAAGGACAGATGAAGTGACATGCATTTCAGCTGAGTTTGAAAAGTATAATTCTCTGGAAAATTTAAAAACATGGTTCAATGCTTGATACATCGAATAATGATGCAGCTGATTTTCAGGCTACTGATTAAAGATAAATTTGGTCTGACATTCAAAACTGCTCTCTTGTGGAATGTGAGGGCATGCAGATTGGTAGACAGGTACCATCAAACTACAAGGTGTCACATCCCAGCAGAAAGCATTTTTCACTTTCAAGTGAGTCATCTCTGTTGTGTTGTATACAGTTACAAACAGGTAAAGTCAAACACATCTTTAATGTGTTATTGCTAAGGTGTTTTTATTCACATAGCGTATCTTAGAAACAACTACATGTTTCGGCCTTTCTGTAGGCCATGATCAACCTGATGATGGCCTAAAGAAAGGCCGAAGCATGTAGTTGTTTCTAAGATACGCTATGTGAATAAAAACACCTTAGCAATAACACATTAAACTTGTGTTTGACTTTATTCTACCTGTTATAACAGCATTTTTCACATTCACTGCCATGAGAACTTCATGTTTCATATGGTCATATTCTTATTAATATGTTACTTACATTGTGTACAATTGTATACTCTGTATTGTAAATTAAAAATGTTTACTGATCAGGGCTAGTTATTGCTAAATATGCATATGCTTAACACAGTGGAATCATTCTACAGTAAAGGCCAACAACAGATGCACAATGCCTTATGGAGAACAACCATAAGTTTTACATTAAAAACTACTGCCTTAAGTCAGCTGACCTGTTAATATAAATGTACATTTAATATATTGCCAGAATATACATAAAACATCTGAATGTTCCTAGTCTCTAATGTGTTGTACTGTGCCAAAAGCAGGATGATGTAACAGACTGCAGTTGTTCTTCATTATAAAGTTTAAGTTCAATTGATGTAACAATACATGAAATGTTACAGAGGTAAAATATATGTTGTTTATCCATAGTAATTTGTGTGCTGTAGGCCACACTGTTAACTGTTCTAGGAAACACCATGCTTCCTTGTTCAGCATTCCACTGTCTACAGTTTTGGGCACATTTGCAAAGTTGCAAAAGGTGTTAGCTTTCTCATGCTTGTCTGTGAGTCCACATGGTTCAATCTGGCTCCCCCGTGACAGGCGTTTTTGAAATTATATAATTGGGAGGTTTTACTAACGTCTCTCCAGAAAATGTAATTTTGGTTCCAGTCAGACAAAAATAAATGGCCCTTTGCATGTAGACCTACATACATTAATGACTACTTTGATTACTAACATTACCAACGTTTTGTGTGTGTGTGTGTGGGGGGGGTTACTGGATACCATGAATGCTGTTGTTACTAATGCTGTGCCTGATATTCTGGTTACCATAGGTTTTGTCCTTTGGTTACCTTTGCTACCTAAGTTACCAGTGTTAATTGTGAACATGCAAGAATTGTTTTTCTCTGCAGAATTTCCCATCTTGTTTCAGCTTATACTTATTTCCTAAAGAGAACAATTTGGAGAAGTGCTCAACTTATCATATACAGAACCACATAACACAATACTTTAATGCCCCCCTTTTTGTAAGTGTAATAAGCTTAATGTCACATCCAGGAGTGTCCGACATACGGTATGTTGATGTATATACTGTGTTCAATATGTCATTTTGGTACTTGGACAAATGCAGCCCGTATATTCTGGAATCTAATCCGCACTAGTTTTTGCCGATTTCTTAAACAAAAAAAAAGTTAGTTCGTGGTTCTAATCCACACCTTTCCTTCAACCGCCCCTTGCACACAGCTCCTTCAGAAGTCGCACGGTGGGTGTCAGCTGCATGGAAAGCCATCCCATAGAGCATTACCGTCAGATCTTTCAAGAAGTGTTGCATAAGCAATGCTTTGGACGGATCCAAAGATGACATTCTACGGGAGGATGATGGTGAAAATAAAGATGATAGTGACTGGGTGACGGATAACAATTCATTTATGAGTGATGACGGCGAGTCTGATGAATAATAAATTATAAATATATATGATAAATAATAAATTACTGTATTGTTCTTACGGCACGTACAGCGGCTCTTATCATTTTTCCAAAATCCAGCTCTCGACCGCGAATCTAATCCGCATCTGATTTTTTAGCCCTCTGAAACTGTAAATAGGGTGCGGATTAGATTCGAGAATATATGGTAATAGGCAAAGGTCTAACTGTGATGACCTTAATGGGTGGTACATGTGCCCATTTCCTACACTCCTAAATCATGTTTTCTCTTGATATATGAGGTGAAGATGGAAGTATTCAACTTAACCACAGATATGCAAAATAAAATAGAACTCTTACTTACCGACCAAGTCGGAGCCTATTGTTAGTTTATTACCAGCTGCCTCTTTTTCCCGACATACAGAACTATCAAATGCCAAGCTGGCCATTCTACAGAACATCTCAGATACTCCATCACCAGTACGTGATGACACTGCCCAGAATTCAGCTCCCATATGTTCTGCCATTCGCACTGCATGACTCTCCACTTCTGAGAATGTTGTTCTTGTCTAATTAAGCATACCATATGCATGAAACCAAGGGCAGATGTTAGTTCATCTACAGACTAAATGAGAATAAATTTGAATTATCCCTTTGCTATAACTCAGATATACACAAATCCTGGGCCCCAGGTCACCTGGGCAACTAAATTTTGTATAGTGGCACCTAATATTTATGGATCCTCAGTGTAGAAGGTGCTTCATATCAACCTTCTGGCATGTACAGTTTTGTGGTGGCTCCTAGATTTTTGTTAATTTTGTGTACCCTTGGCATAACTAATGCTGTAGAGGGCACTTTAATGATGTCCATAATATGGGAATATTATCATGAAAAAGACTGAGGACCAACTGTTTCACTGTATTTTTTGTATTGCTTTAAATCAACAGAGAGAATTAAATGTATGAGACTTAATTGTTGTTACATTACATTTTAATTAGTTAGTCTAAGTCTGACTTGGGCTTGAACAGGTAATTTACAACACTAAAAATACTGACTCAATAAATTTTCTTTATTCAGATAAGTTACATAACACAGGAAGGAAGGGTATATTAAGATAAGTTCAAGTATTTAATTAGAAAAGGTAATGCTTCCTCTCTGATCGGAAAGTATTGTTGACATGTTTCCTAACAGAGCCATCACTGGTATTTGCTGTTCTTGATGACATTTAAGTATCACATGTTCTCTTGTCTCTGTCTCATATTTTTAGACCTGCCAATGACATTATCCTGCAGTCAGAATGCACCAGGATGAGATGTGTTAAAACTTGTAATTGATATATCCAGCTCATACTAATTTTTCTCTCTCCTTATCTAGTTGCGGTACAGGTCAGTTCCATATACATCAGTTTTCCATGCATCTTAGTTGAGCCACAAAATTATGACTCCTATGATTGCCTTATTATTATATATTCTGCAGTGGTATGAATGTAAATAACTTGCTTTCATTTAGCTTAAATATCACCCGATTTTCACATGTCAGTAACACTTTACTCTACGTCCTGGATATATTACATATTATTCCATTATTGCATCTAATGCAGCATTTTTCTTGACAAACTTGCAGTTTTCTCCTACAGGAAAAAAATAATAAGATTTTTGTGGCCACATTCCATATGAGTACAGCAATTCCATGTCAGCTGTGGAATAAATTATTCATGTTTGCCAACTGTGGTATTTATCTTAATGTGCTTTTTAATTTATGTACACACAAAAAGAGCCAGTGGCTCATACACCAGCGTGGCCACATCCACTCTTGTGGCCAATTACATCCAGCCTACAGCCTCACACTATATATATATACATATATATATATATAAGATTAATTTTAATATTACCATCCCACCTGCACCAAGGCTTCACAGTTGGTTTTGTCCCTTCAGGTTCTGGAACTAAAATTTTCTATTTACTTTAAGGTCTGCTGCATGTTAACAACAGCTGTTGTTCCCCTCAAACCCCAATCTCATTACGCCACTGTCTTCCAAATAAGGTGCTTCTGAAGAAGCTGTGCAGCTTGCAAGGGATGGCTGTACTCTGTTTTAAAGTAAAACTAAAGAACTCATAATGTCTAACATCATACCATAAGATCTCTCTTTGTTCCAACAAGAAAGATATGTGATGAACCAGAGTTGGCATTGAGAGCTTCTTCTAACCACTGTGGGCAGTGTGACAGTGACATAAGGCTTGTGAGGTCAAACACAATCACTATGACTGTAATAAATCAACAATGTGTTACTTTCTTAACCTCTATAAACTGAACTACATTTATGTTAGCATGACATTTTTAGTATTTCATGCATGTACTCGTGCACACATGCGTGCAGGCATGTGCGCACACACACACACACACACATGCATAAAATTCATTTTATACAAGTATAATACTTGGACAATATAGAGGAATTAGCTGTGTATGGAAAAAACATTAGTAAATGCGTGAAGATTTCATGTAAGACGCGCTAAGGATCATTCAACAGCGAAACCTTATTGTGAAAAGAAACCCTGTTACTAAATTCACTTCTACCTTATTCATACTCAGGTGCACTACGATGTCAGTACTAGTCTGAAGACTGGCTATACTTACTGAGGTTTCTCATGGTTTCTCTCAACCCCTCAAGTCTAAGTGCCAGAACAGTACTTCAAACCCAGCCATGAAAACTGTCCTGTACATCCTTTCTGATCCATTATTTACTAATCATTCAATCATTGATGTATATAACATTGCTTATCACTTATCAATCTTTAGTGTGAGTTTCAGTTGAAGCAGAAACAAACAAGTACACACGCCACCAACTGAGCTTCATTTTAAATGCCCATACTTTCACCCAACTGGAGAGAAATTTGTTTGCCTGCAGTATTTTTTTTTTTCACAACTATTCCTGTAACTCTGATATTGCAGAGGGTATCACAAGCTCAATACCAGTGCCATATTTTACAATTCCTGCATGCAGAGAAATGGCATAAATTGCCTGAAGACATTTTGATGAGACATTCACATTTTTAAGTGATTCCTGCTGTATTTTGGCAATGAAGTACTCCTTTTGACTTTGGATTTATTTTATTGCTTCTTTGTTTCTTACCAGGTGGCATGTCCTACGCTGCAAAGCTGGCAACACTAATTGATGCGACTACTGTGCATTCTGTTTTAATTACGACCATAAACTTGATAATTTTGAACTACACCAATGCAGTAGGATTAATATATTAAAACAACAGAAAATATGCTCATTTACAAGGTCAGATAAGTCAGGCTATAATTGTGTAGAAACTACTATGTATAAATAACAAAGAGCAATCACACTACTGAAGTTGCTACATGTTTATCTCTATCGAACTGCAGCAAAACAAGTGAATTAAAACCTGCACAGATACTGCCAGTAGTCCATAAGAAAACTTCAGAGATCAAATAATTCAAATGGCTCTTGTGTTCAAACTGCACTACACAGTATGTACCGTATTTCCCGGCCCATAGACGCACTGTGGTTTTTTCATTAGAAATTTTAGAAAAAAAATAATAATGAATGTATTTTAATTTTAGTAATTTATTGGAAGAAAACAGGATGGTTACATACCAAAATTAGCAACCATAATATAATTTATTCATCATAGAAACCCAGAAAATCGTCATCACTGTTGCTAAAATCATCTTCATGGTTGTTTTCACTCGATGCGGGTACAGG
>JGI24700J35501_10929840_pt1 | contig 10360 bp, 6 predicted proteins | sample TergutTh196P1_FD_35501 | JGI IMG/M metagenome (IMG submission 35501) | reverse complement strand
TCCTTCCTTCGCTAGCAGAGGTCTCTCACGCCGCTTGGTGTGTGCAGCGCCTCTGGAGATGAATGAAGGAACTCATTCGGTTAAGAGTACAATATGCATCAAGGCAGCAGTGCTGTAAGTCCCACAAACGACCTTTACCTTACCTTTTACCTTTTTTTTTACCATATCCCATCTTTTGAGGATTTAATTTTTTTTCAAGTATCAGGCTTGTCTTTAACACATCGAAAATCTCTCAGTATTATACGAGGTGTAAAGTGCCTGAATTTTCTTAACATTTGCCAACAAATACCGGTAATAATAACATAACTTTTTCTATATGTCGTTACTATTGAACGGCACTCTGAAGTCCGAACTTGTTTTAATGACGGATGTATAAACTTCCATAATAAAATTGAAAAGAATAAATCACCATTTTCAGAGAACTGTTAATCGATTTCTTCAGAAGTGTATTGTTGGATGCTGTATGTTCTGCATGGACAGGAGAGATAGTTCTCTGCATGAACAGAATAGGCCAAGTCTTGTGATAATGTCAGTGGCATCAACAGAAGATGAGGTTAGGGCGCGGCCATGTTGAACGTCATTCACTTCAGACTGCTCCTGTAGCACCTTGTCGACCGGAAATAGAGCACCGGCTGGCCGGTAGGTCGTCGCCTTATCTTACTACCGCCTCTTCTACTGCCGACCCACCGGAAGTTACAAGTGACGTCACTGCTCAATCTCCATAAGACTGGCTTCAAATACAGGCGACGCCAAGAATTAGAACTCTCCAAACAAACATTTTATCTAATATTCCAGGCTACGGGAGAGCAACATTGATCTCTTAACGATTAAAATTAATTCGAGCTATGCAATCGGAATTAGTTCTTACCTCACAGTATCTCTATTAGAAAGATTAGTCATTTAATTTTGTCTGGAGAAATAGTTATTGTTTACTTTGAAATTCTTACGAAACACGTAAATGCGCTAAGTGTAAGATAGGAGGAATTTTTAATGTCAGAAGCGCTGTTAAATATAGTAAACACAATTCTTCAAAGTGTAATGAAATACTGGCAAAATGGACCCGTTTGTATGTGCGATGAAGATCTCATGTATAATGTATTCATGCTGCTAGTTGTTCCTAACACCTGTAAAAATGTTAACAAAAGTGATTAGAATTTTAGTGTTTTTGACTATAATATGTAATGTTTAAGGCTATGGATATTACTTCTTCCGCAAACATTCTATATATACATATGAAGCACCTATCTCAAACCCCTTGCTTTGAACCCCTTAACGCATTTGATGATCTGTGCAAATATGATGTTACTGCAGACAAATGATATAATTCAAACAAACAGTTGAACACACACAGCATACGGAGAACTAAAGGATGCCTCCTAGTGATACTGTGACCGCGTGAGAATGAGAGAAGAAAAGGCGAGTGTGGAGGGATATTGGAAAGTCTGTGGAAGTAAAGAAACTTGGCAGTGCATAGTATTGAATTTATTAAAATATTGCCTGCACCTACCTGTATGGTGCTATTACCTTCTTTTTTTCTTAATATGTGGAATTTTTTTTCAGTTTCCTGACCCTCCATTATGCATCTCACGTTGATTTCTCATTACGAAGCCTCGAATAATAAACGTTGAATTTGTCTAAGTTTCATGGTACACCAGTTTTCACTGCATTTTCTTCGGTTTTTCCCTTTACATTAATCACTCTGTCAGTGTTCTATTCACCTACCACCGACCTGAGGCGTCATGTAGCTCTGAACATGCAACATATTATTACATTTTTATTCTTAAATTCAGCATTTCCTTTTTAAATGGTACTTCCCCGCTTACAGTGTAAGGAATTTCAGATTTTAAATTCGTTATTAATTTTGAAATAAAACAGTAAGGCGCCAGTCCAGGAAGTTGGGGATTTAAGAAAAATTGTGTTAAATTTTGTCCACAACTGTAGCATATGAGTCGAGACTCTATGTTGTTGAAATGGGGACAGCCAAGAGATGCGAAAGCACAAAAGAAGAGAAATAAAAATACGATGAAGGGGGAAAAAGTTTTGAGCGAGTGTCAGAAAGTCAACCTGTCTCTATTGTCCAGTAAGACATAGTCCGGAAACCTGCTGACGTCATGAATGTAGATAGTGTACATACACACAGCACATAAACACGGCCTTAAGCCTTCGGGACCTCCTTCTATACAAACACACTTACCTTCATACCCGAGGGCTTAAAATGTGCAACTTCTGAATTAAATCTGAGAGAGCATTCGCTGTACTTTACCGTAACTACTGGCCGCACTGTCATTGCAGGCGAGCGGCCGAAGACCTACGCCTAAGACCGCGCGGTCATTGGGATTGGCTATGGTTTATTAGAATTGGAAATTATGTGATAACTAAGAAAGGAGAAATAAAGATCATGTCTGCGGTTTTCAAGATGTAGGGTCATAAACAGGGGAAAGGAATTCGCCTTCAGTATTGCTTGGGTTACGTTGTTGTTTGTTCTACACTGTCCTATTTTTATGTAAATGCTATATTGCAGTTTATATAAATGTACAGAGGAAAGAATATAATTAGAGAAGAAGGCGCTATATTTTTCATGTACAGAACGAGGAAAGAAAGACACAGAATTTCACTCAGCAAACTATAATTTGCCTGAATATATTTATGATACGATATGATATTGATATATTTGTTAACTGCAATTGGGTTGTCACCCGGTGACAGCAGTACATTACACAATTACACACAAACAATACATAGAACGATACGAAACAAATAATACATAGAACAACACAACAATTTTGGAAGATTGCGGGCCGTGCCCCGTCTTGGCTATTTATACCCTGGCATTTGCCTTGCAACCGAGGGAAAATCACGGTAAAACCTCAGTCAGGGTAACCGCGTCTAAGAATACATAGATAACAATAAGTAAACATAGACAACGATAAGAATACATGGACGAACAATAAGAATAAGTTTAGACAACAATAAGAATACATAGACAATATGTGTAGGTGGTAGGATATTATTAAAGTACATCTTTTTAAGTGACTGGAAGTGTGGGATGTGGAGTGGAATCGTAAGTTATGTTTCAGTGTAATGCCAAGTGTTAATCTGTAATGAAAACTGTAAGAAGTTTTCAGGTTCGATAAAAAGTAAAATGTTATTGATCAACAAAGTGACTACATATTCCCCTCAAGAATGACTCTGTTGTAAAAAGGTAATCAGTTGTGAACATAGGGTATAAGATTTATGTCAAACTAAGAAGTTAAAATATTAGATTTTTTAAAAAAACTGAATTCTTTGTAAATTTGATTTTCACGTTACTTTTTGCGACGAGGTAGGAGATGATCTCCCTAAAGTTTCCAGTTTTCTGGCATTTCCTAGTAGCCCAGATTTTGCCAAGCCTTAACTGGGGGGAGTATTTATGCATTGGAAAAATCTGTAATTTCAGTTTATTCTTTTCGGTGTCTTTGGTACTTCACCCACGGACCAAACCAAGCATGACATTTCTGTCCCTTTTTGAATACACAGTTCTGTATTTACCCTTACATTTTTCACATCAATTTATCTGTCAGCTCATTTTATAATCTGATAGATCCATATATTTACTTAATTTTTAACATGGTTTATTAACTGAACTTTAATTGTGGGTAGTTGCAAATGTTCATTAAACTTGATAAGCTTTAAACACATTGTAATTCAATCATTCACCATTCACAAGTGAGTCACATAACGGGGTTATAAATTACAAATAATGAGCAGAGTTAAAGTGACTGAGGTGATTAACTACGGACCGGAAGTCTGAGTTCACTTCTCAAGAGGTGCAAAATTTACTATTCCCAAAACGTAGAGGCCATCTCTGTAAATCCCCATTATTCTATTCCATTACATTTCCCGACTGTGAATGAAGCAAACTGAAAGAGTGAAGTTATGTCAGTCTATTGCCGAAGTTTAAGATTGAATGGAGCATTACTTCTACGCCCCTAAAACGTCCTAACTCGTTGCTAAAGATGAAATGCTTCGCGTTTAACTGTATTATATTTGCAGAATAATTCAACAACCATTTTACAAAAACTAAGACACTTCGAATGGTTATAAGTCATTTTTCTCTTCCAAATGTAATTCCTGGGATGACAATGTAGAACTTCTAGTGGAAGCTATGTCATCGGAGTAGGCCCTTCGAGTATTTTGTGTCGGCCCTTCTAATAGAAGTGCATTCTCATATATGGCAGCCTCTGTAGTGTATGCGGCTGATGAAATTAGTAAGGATATTATCACGATCTTCAAAATAGTATCAAGTTAAGTGCAAGCAGAGTATTAATCTTCAAAGCAGTTACGCTACGATCGGCAGCAGGTAGTAAACGGTTGGGAAGGGTGCTGCACTCAACTCGGTAGTTTTGTTGATGAGAGCTTTAGATTATGCCCGTTATATTGACCATAAAAAGTAGCCTTAATACATTTCCGAGGAGGAGAATGTTAGGATTCAATACTGTTGTAAAACACCCGATATTGTGGCTTTCACTGCTCTCTTCCACTATTTCGCCGAGGCCCCGAAAGCCCGAATGCGGAAGCTAAAATAATTAAATGATACAATAAAACGACGAAGTAAAAAGGAAAAGAATTTTCGCTTTGTTTTATTTCTCTCTACCTTGTATATTCTCAGAGAAGGGCAATAGATCAAAAAACTATTCCATAATAGTCGGAGATATGAGGAATAAATGCGGAATTTTAGTGGGAATTTTGTAGAAGAACATTCACCCAAAATACTAATTTCTGTGGACTATACATTGAACATGGTGTAACTAGATCTAATGATGTTAGTTTACTTTTGAAAGAGAATTGTTGACTTAGGTCATCTCTTGCTTGGTGAAGAAGATAATTAATTTATGTCAAGTTAGATTAAGCTACTACAAAATGTAGACTACTTCAAGTGATAGTGGCCAATGAGATTTGCACAACACATGTACAGAAAATGTTCCACTGAATGTAGTTCTGACGGATGGTTGTGAGTGTTCCTCTAACTATGAATACTTGCAGGTTACTGCTTTTATTCAGTAACTTAGACCGTGATCCTGTATTCTTGTTGTGTTATGAAGAACTATCAACATTTTTGACAGTCATTTCTGGCCTAATTATGGCTAGCGAATTCACCTTGAAAATGGAGGGAAGAAAGGGTTTGATCGTAAAAATAATGTTTCTATTAATTTTTGTCTGCGAATTGCTTAAAGACGCTGTCACTGTAAATGCATAGCGTTGGATGATGGGAAAAATGACGATGAAGTTTTAAATGTTCTGGGATGTTAACCTATAACTTATGGCTTTCGCAGCCACACCGTCATGAAAACGTGAAAACTGAAAGACACCTGGTAATAAATATGAAATGAAATAAACCAAGCAGCAGTTGCCTTCTGTGGACCCATTATTCCACCGTTTTCCAGAAATGGCTACGAAAACCCACAATAACCACATTCAAGATATTCGGTGCCCCAGGTGTGAATTAGAGATATTCTGAATTCAAGTCAAACCCAATTTCTCTGTGTGAGCTGTCTTTGTGAGTTTGTGTATTTCTTGTATGGATGTTCACATTTCCAGGGCAAGCTATTCTAGGTTTATTAACAGGACATTTTTCTTGCTTTGCTGTTTCACTGAATGTGAACATTTACGTTAATTCTAACCCTATACTTCGCAACAAATCCTGTGACGCCTATTCTGATCTGAAATTTTGTGCCAGCTTTCGTCAGTATATAGTCCTATATAGACTAATTAATGATTTAGTATTATTATCATAATTTATGTCTTATATGAGTATAAAATAAATATTACTGCTGAATTATATGATTAAATTCAAAGGCAAAATCTTTTCTGTTGTTGTATTTTAACCTTTTATGTCCTACTGGTTATGTGATCCACCAACAGGTTTAACATTCAACAATTGTACGCTCTGCCCACACTGTATTTATGTGTTTTGTATCTATCTGAGAACAAACAGCGACTTTTGCCACTTACAGCATAAACTGATTGATTTTTATAACCGAGATGAAAAGTGTTTACAGCGCGGTACGAACTGTGTCTTTAAATAAAGCGGTCTGCGCTTCGTCTTTAAAGGGTTAATGTATGAACTGTGGAGGACAGGGCCTCTATCTCGCTATGTTTTTCCATGTACGCTGTTGTGAAATCTACCTGATTATGGCCAAAACGGCCGAAATATGTAGTACATGACAAATGAATGCATAACGTTGTAAGAATTGTGTTCGCTCTGATAATAAATACAACAAGGGTAAAACCTTTCTTCGTGTAATGGGAAGCGCTGAAGCAACCGAGACGTTAAACATCTGTTCGGACACTGCGATTTGAAAGTTGATTGCAATCACTTAAGTAAATTTACCTGATGGTAAAATCATTGGACCTGATCGTTCTGAATACTGTGTTACACTACGTCTTTTGTGGCTATTAGTCGAACCAACAAAGAGATCTTTAATTTGGACGTTTCATAAATTACTCAAGGAATTTTAATGCCGCCACAAGATAGCTCTTTCTTTCGAGAAGAATAAGACATAACAAAATATTGACAGATGTTTATTTGCCCACATGGAAGGTGACTGGTTTCTTATCTTTGTTGCAGGAGTGCGTGATAAAGAGTTATTGATGGAAATTTCGTGAGGTAAGTTCAATACATTTTATTACTATATTGAGTTATAATATGTTTTATGTAAAATTACCATGGAATATAATGTTATAATGTAAGTCTATTCAAAGTTTCCGCGCAAGAAAATACGTGCATAGCAGTGGGTAATGCTATAAACTGTTTTCGAAATATCGACTCAACAATCTATAAACGCGTAAGATGGGTTATCGTATGACTACATTGTCAGTTATTATTTGGTTAATAGACTAAGGTTTCAAAAATGTTGTGAAAAGGGAAAGCTAGTGAAATTTTAAGTTCTCACTTCGACAAATATCAATATTACAAATTACGGCCATGTATCGCCCAGTTTAGTAGGTTTGTCCCAAAACTTCCTCTCTAACTCCAGGGTAGATAGTGAGCCTGCTCTGAAGAGGGACACACAATGCTCAATCCAAACTTTGGTACTGTCTACCAAACCACAAGGTATCATACTGCAACTCATTATGTGTGTAATCTTAGAAGGTATTTAATCTTCAAAGCTAATTGATGTCTAGATGTACCACCTACAGTGACATTAGATCTACATTTCCCCATGGCTTGCCACAGTTTATGTACTTCACGTGATTCTCAGAACTAAGATCGATTATTTCCATAAACAAATTTAACCGGTTCGTGTTACAAATCGTCTTGTATTCTGTCCTCCGTGAGGTAGCATCGTAAGTTATAGGTACAGTTTAGATGCAAGTTAATCGTAAAAGCCTTCTTGTTATTGAATTAATGGTTTATGTTTTGTGGATTGAAATACAGCTGAAGTTGTATGATTTTACTTCCCATTTTTGAATGAAATTTAAATATGCAAATATAAGGATATTATTTACGATTTACAGACCTTTAACGACCTAAAGAAAAGCTACTTTAGACAAAGAAAGGCACAGGAAGCCCTTGAAGTTCATGGACCTTTTCTTGTTAACAGTGCAAGGTGTTTCTTTTATTGTGTTAAGAATACTCATGATTTACCGATTCCTGTGTTAGATTTCATCGGTGTATTTTACTGTGTGTTCTTCTATATAACTCTATCAACAAAGCGGGTTCTATCTGATATGTAAGAAAAAAATACATCGTTTCAATCTGCATGCACTTTAGTACCAAGAATTGTTGAAGAAACGTTGTGACAATGAGCGAACACGTAATTGTGTGCTTGATAATGAAGTGTGTACGTATCCTCTGTTAAGATTAGTTAAATTCTGATCTCAGTAACTACATTTGTCTCTTCTTGTTTGGGTTACGAAGCGTTTAATTCGGCATTGGAAATCAGTCCAAGATCCCAACATTGTTTGTGAAGCCTGTTGGTTACGCAACGCTCGATTTCATCTTTGGGATCGTGACGAGGACGTGACGTCACACTCCAGCAATCATGTGATTGCCGTGAAAGGCGAGTGACCTTGTAACGTCATCCGTTGATCACTAAATCGTCTTCCACAAGTTCGGAAAATGTGATTATAGCTTTATTATTGGACATTACGTCAGATTATCTGCACAAAATCATGCAGCAGGATCTTTCTTGAGATGATGATAGTTGCACAACTGATCAAGAAATCTCATCTTTTATTGTACCTAAAATTCATTATCATCTTCAAAAGAGCCTTCGTCTGGGGCCTATAATAGGACAGTGGATCCAGTTCCTACATTAAAATTCCAATTTTCTTACGATAAATTTCATTATTATCCTCTCACATTCATTCTCATGGCCCGTTCCCTTCAGGTTTTTTTTCGACTGTCTGTTCACACTTATTATCTTTACTTGAGTGCCATATGTCTGACCTGTCTTATCCTGCACACTTTTTTCATGCCATTATTAGGTTTACCAGTTACGAACTTTTTCAGTATGCAGTTTTCTTCACCCTCATGTTCATTCCTCCCTCTCTTAGGTATGAATTCTTTCCTCATCACTTCCTTCTCTAAGACCTCGGTTTCTGATGAATTGTGTACTTTTATTTGTGCAGTTCAATCTTTTGGTCTTTGGAAAGGAGGAAGGAAAAATATAAACAACTAGTAACAAATCTTAGCCGAAATTTGTTTGCTCCAAATTTTTTTTTTAAATTTTTTATGAGGTCAATCACTTTACTATCCAACTAATGCACACAACGTAGAAACGTAGAGTTATTAAAACATATTAAAATTATGCACTGTGCAAACGTATACGCCTGCACAGTGCACAACATACACGCCACACATGTCGTACTATGCCGCTATAACACTGACGTCTGTACGACGTCTATATCAACACTGAACCAAGCTTGTAATTTTAGCTAAGTACTGGCTGTGGCTACCTGATGATGGTTTCTTTGTAAACCGAAATATTTTGGTGCAGCCTCCATAATTTTAATATGTTTTAATAAATCTACGTTTTTACGTTGTGTGAATTAGTTGGAAAATAAAGTGATTGATATCGTTGATGCACGGTTGTAATCAGGAAGATTTTTATGTGGTGTTATTTTTCTGTGGTGCAAGAGCCAAAATTAGTCTAGGCCGCCTCATATTGAAGTTTATAGACCACACAGAATCAGACACACACCCGATAAGTCTTGTCTGAATGAACATTTGTAATTACTTTTCATAAATATTAGCAAACCCTTTACTTTTTCCAAAATAAGTACATCTCATTTTCCTCTTCGTATACAAATGTCATGTAAATATTTTTTATGTTTTAACTCGCGTGGTACATAATATTCTAATTCTAATTATTCTTGGTAAATGACCAACGTGACGCACAAATTCCTTTCTATGTATTTATTTTTATTTTTAACTCTCTACATGTTTCGAGTACATTGTGCTTATCATCAGGAGAGACAAATTGTGTCAATACAACGTCTGGTAACTGCCACTCTGTGTTGGTGGCTGTGTTGTGTGCAGGTTGGGAGTGAACGCCGGCCGCTAACACAGAGTGACAGTTACCAGAGGTTGTACTGACACAATTTGTCTCTCCTGATGATGAGCACGATGTGCTCGAAATTTGTAGAGAGTTAGAAATAAAAATAAATACATAGAAAGGAATTTGTGCGTCACGTTGGTCATTTACCAAGAATCATTACATGATGCACGGTAAACAAAATATAAAAATTCTAATTCTAGTTATTTTATTAACTTTCGGCTCTGAAATGATCATTATTTTCAAAATTTGAAGTTGCAATTTTTTACCTTTTTTGGCATTAATTTTCCGCAGCTACATGACAGTGATTGCGTAATTAATATAGTGAAAATGCTATCGACCGCACATTCGTGGAATTTAGGTCCCATTTCTGACATGAGCAAGAGATTTCACTCTTCTCCAGAGAGTCCAGACCGATTCTGGCCCTAAGGTATCCCGTTTTATTTAATGGATAACATGGGATCTTCCCACAGGAATAAAGAGTTCGGGGAGTGAGACTGACAACTCGACACATCTAGTGACCATGTTCAGGAACAGTTGAGCAGTATCTACACTTTATTCATACGCCTCTCTGGCATACAGAGGGACAAACAAATATGCCTTTCCTTTAACTACATAAATATAACACAAAAGAAGGGGTTGTTTCTGTTCTTCCGTAACTTACGTAGCATGTGTTATTGATAACTGCTCCACGAAATTTCTGGGCTTTTTACTGAACGTTGTTTCGGTTAACTCCACGTATGTCCAAAGTCTTACTGCACATAAGTCTAAATAGAAATTTGTCATTCCCCTCCCCCCGCCCCCTCGAGAATTTTTTTTTT
>JGI24700J35501_10929841_pt1 | contig 10361 bp, 4 predicted proteins | sample TergutTh196P1_FD_35501 | JGI IMG/M metagenome (IMG submission 35501) | reverse complement strand
ACAGGATGTTGTATAAAGGAGTGAGGGAGAATGGATTTTTCATAAGGGTACTTTTTTAATAGAGGGTGGCAGGTTGTGGTGATGGTAGTGATAGTGGTGGTGGTGGTGGTGGTGGTGTTGGTGTTGGTGACTTCAAACTGCGCAAGTTTTAACTAGCTACTGTTTTAGTCGGAATACATGTGCCTTAACAGAATCATGTACCATCTTTTCGTACGTTAACACGTAACACGTTGTCTTTGTTGACTCCTATCATGCGGAGCGTGATTTAATTACACGACAACTTTTAAACCAGAAGCAACTGATGTCCTTAGCTGAATGACTGTCGATTCGAAGCATTGTCGCTGTTAATTAAAAGTCCAGTTTATTCATCTGTCCCTCCCCGAAAATCACACTTCACTTCACTTAAAACAAAACAATAATGCTTATACACATAAACACTGAAATATGTCCATTAAGGCATATCTTTACTACAAGATACTTAGTAATCTGTATTTTGTTGTGTGTAATGAGGAATAACACACATAGTTTTCCAAGAATTTTACATCACAAAAGTTACGGTGTTACTTATGACTAAATCAGCATCAGTCTTATTTTTTTTTTGTTAATAAATGCCTTTAAATTACCTCAGTCATTTTAACGTATAAATTCTGTGTTCTTTTCTGTAATTTTAGTTATTACTTGAGATTTGTGTTTCATGCTTTACGAAACACATGTGACACACAATATCACGGATCGTATTTTACGCCTAAGAGTATATTTTGCTTAAAAAAATCACTGTCGTGATACTTTAAATAACAGGTGGAAGCGAAGAGATTCCAACACGCAGCGAGGACAGTACAAAACAGACACTAGGCACGTCAAGAGACGTCCAGCACACTGTGAAAACTGCCCGCGGTTCCTGTTGAGGTTTGACTGATACAACACATACGAACCACCTAACTAGTCTCTTTGGCCATGGCCATACAGCTCGTCACTTTACACTGTTTTCTCACTCTCACATGCTCGCTCACACATCACGACAAACTGGTATATAACCTCTCTCTCCCTCCTTCTCTCTTTTGCTACGGTTGTCCGCTTAACTGACACACTTCTCTTTCTCTCCTCTCTCTCTTTCTCTTTCTCTCACATGAAGCCTGCAATCCGTCCCTTTCTTCATCCCTCTGTTACCCTTCATCCCCCACTCACCTACCCTGTCTCTCTCTCCTCCAAAACCCACCCCTGAAGAGAGCTGTCTGTCAAGCAAAGCTAGAGGAGGGTTGGATGGTTGTTCCAAGATGTGCGGCAGAATTCTCCTATAACGGCATCATTCTCATTCTCATCATCATCATCATCAACAATGTTGCAACCCTCAGAGTCTGTAGAACTCCCCAAAATTTTGTGCCCTATGAGCTGGATTTTCGTCTCATAATTCAACGTTCACAATTCGGTTTCAAAGTAAGTGATAAGTGATAATTCTAAAAATAAAGACGTAGCGTGGAAAATTATTCAGGTTTTATTTGCCCTACCGAAAATTTATTAGCCATCACGAAGTATGTGCGAAAAGAAACAGTTTAAGTGTAACGTAATATTCTGGCCAGTTCGCTCAACCGTTGCTGCTATGGAAAAGCAACAATTCCTTTCTTGTCTATTTTTGACATACACTTAGCTCTTAGAAATTTACAGGACCCTTCAAGTGTTGCCATAGAAACCCAAGAATGGATTCTTGTTGCACAGCTGTCGGGCTACAAAATATTTCGTTCTCCTCTTAACACTCTAAACGCACTTAAGGTTTTCGTGTAAAATATCCGATATTATTATCAGATTTTGACCAAATTTGGAGTTTATTGACAGATTTTCGTAAAAGCACCCACAAACTTCACGAAAATAAATTTGAGATTCGCGATGAGAGAGAGAGAGAGAGAGAGAGAGAAGGGGTGGGGGCAAGAGATACAGAACAGAGACACATGAAGAAGTTATTAGACACTTGTCGCCATTTATGTGAAAGCGCCCAGAGACACTCTTTACAATAATCTACTTTTCAATTTCATGACAGTTATAAAATTCAAAATAATTATTATGGATTATTTGTAAAGTTAACCCTCCTCATAAGACTTAACAAAAAAATTACTAAACTTGTATCCCATTAAGTTAAAATAACATAACAAACTTGGTTCTTCTATACAGAGACTAAATGCATCTAATCACTTGTTTCTGTAACGAAACAGTTTAAACATAAGCCTAGCGAGGAAGTAAGAATTACTGAAAGAGACTGTAATAAAACAGAAAAGTAACTTGCAAGTACATAATGAAATAAATGTAACCCATCAATGCACAAATTTTATCGTAACCATTACCATAACAGCTACATATACAGGCTACGCAAAGTAGCCATCATCTGGCTGTAATTACCAGAAATGTGAAAAAGATAATAATATAATTGTAACCTATAGTTTTCCTGTTTTACATTTCTGAAAATTACAGCCTGATAACTTAGGCGAAACATGTAGCGGTTATTAGAATCTTGAAGATTAAAGTCGTGCATTGACAGGTTATATTTATTTCGTTATGTATTCTACAAATACAACACGGATGACACTAAAAAAGATGACTTGTTAATATAAACTGCTTGAAAACTGGTTTTTACTAAACCGTCAAACAATCTCGCCTGGGACTAGCGATTTTTTTAATCTATACGATACAGATAATTGTAATAATTGTGTCAGTTTGGAAATACCTGATTGAATGTCATTGCTGGAAGTTTACAACTTGAAGATTCGCCCTACAAGAAGATCTTTGATAGAGGGTTATGACATTTAATATGTGGAGTTTAGAGAACACAGTTCAGTACAGAGCAGATAAATAAACAGTTTTGAGCTTTGTAATTTATGCCGTTCTTTATAACTTAAAGGCCTGTCTATAGAGTAATTAAATAAATAATAGCGTAAAGCGAATTGTGGAGACAAGAAGGCAGCAGAAGTGTATGTCGGGAAATTAAAAAAAATATATATAACAACACGGTAAACTTATTTGTGTAAAGGGCAATAGTGATACTATTACTTGAGGGGAAAAATAAGAAAAGTCACTAGACCTCTCAAACCGTGTTCTCAGAAACACAATGATTAATCTTCAGCTTTTGTAAAATACGTTGAATTTCGTCAATGTCCATGACTGTGCGTCTTTGCTTATGAGTACTTTAATTTTTCTTGTGTGGGCTATCAGCCCATCCGCAAAACCCCGTTCTTGGAGGACCAGTTTGCCTCTCTTAGTCTGGCTTCTCTGTTACGGCCTTCGAAAACACTTAGTGTGTTCCAAAATAGAAATAGACGGATCAATATTAGAAAAATTTAAAAAATTTAATTATTTGGGATGCGAACTGAGTTTAGACGGTGAGACAGGCTATGACAAAAAATATATATTCCAAAGAATATGCGGCACTATTAGAAAACACCTAAAGAAAACCCGTACAGACACCCAAATGCAATATTAAAAAGTCGTAGCCAGACCAACACTACTGTACAGTAGCGAAATATGGGTAACCACGAAACAAGACATGTCTCGCCTAGAAGCTGCAGAGATGCGCTGTCTAAGAAGTGTCAAAGGATACACAAGACTAGACAAAATAAGTAGCGAAGTCGTAAGAAAATAACTAGAGATCTCTGGAATACAAGACGTGAGAACCAAATACAAACAAAACTGGATCAACCATCTTGAAAGATTGGACAACACCAGACCTCCGAATGACGCCCTGAACTACAAACCTAGAGGAAGAAGAGATCGTGGACGCTCCAGGAAACGATGGCTACGCGACGATGCCGGAACAGGTCAAGCGACCTAATCCATGGAGGAAGAAGATGATGATGATGATGATGACGTTGAATTTCTTAAATTGTTAAAAGTTTAGTTTATCTGGTTTCTAAGAAATACTCAGATCCATGAAGGTAGTTGTTTAATTATAGAAGAGAGTAGCAATTTACACAGACTTTGCTGACAATTTTACTGAAGTTTGTAAAATTTCTAATTTTGAAGAGAGAAATGTCTCTTTCTTCCGTACAAACTTTACGTAATTTATACATTATTTATGTATTAATCTGTGTCTTTTTTACACTTGTTTCCGGTTATAATTTGTAACGGAATTTTTATTTTGGTTATAAGCAATGTCTTGGAAAGGGAAGTGTTAGCCTACTTCAAGCAAAGTAATCACACACGTAGAAAACATTTAAAACATTTGTAAAATTATGTTTCTGAGAGGTAACAATTATTTACAATTTATTATCAGCTTTACATTGAGTACAAACCTATTCATGATTACTTCAATTTTCTCTCTGAATTTTATTTTAAAGTGGTTAATTTAAGTTTTATTAATGCATTTGCTCTCATAAATTTTCATAATATTTCACTATTGAAGAAATTATTGCATAGTTTTTTTTAGTTACCTTCACACAAATTTCAGCTTATGTTTAAACCACCTTATCAAAAAAGCTGTATTCAATCTAGGATTTTTGTAGGAAAATATTGAAGTGTCAATATTACGAGCTGAACATAATTATTTGAGCATCTTAATTTTAAAAAAATTGAATCGTTTATTTCGATACGTCTCATGTAGAGGCCGTGCTTGTAGCCTTTCAGAAATGAACAGTAGGGTCACAATTTTTATAGATGGAAGAGGCGTCACAAGTAACCCTTTCAAAAGTGGTGAGAACATGAAGTGCCAAGGAGGCGCTATGATGGAAGAAATGCAAAATTTCAAAAAATGCTACCACACGCTACCTCTTCGAAATGAGCAATTCATTTAAAGGTCAGTTTTTTACCTTAGTATATCTACATGTTATAAAAGCTTATACATTTCTAAGTATGTCGCTAAAGGCACAGTTGACACTTCGCGTGCTATAAAGTTATATGGGAGACTGGAAATCTAGGTCCAGCCCCTCGATACGAAAGAAAACTGTGGAGTCAGCTTCACACGCCGGTCACTTTTCGCCCTAGGAAGGAGCGCCCAGTAAACAACTGTGCAATAAAAAATTGAACTATTACAAGCTGGACAGGGCAGCATCTCTCATCGGCAAAAGCATTTCATATTACTTGCAAGTAGTTTAATAAATTTACGTATGACATTTTTGGTCTAGGCCTGTATATTTTAGGTTGGATTTTGTATATCCTATTGGGTGGCATGATTCCCTTTCTCTATGTCTCACCCTCCTTTCTTTGCCTATACCCCTGCCGCTGTTTCCGGAGACGGAACACAATCAATCACAATCCGCGTGCGACGCTCAATTTTCTCTCCTTTTCCTCCCTCACACCATTCCGTCTTCAAATCCCCAACCTCTGCGTCCATCCACCCCCCACTCAACGCTCACCCTTTTCCTCTTTTTGAGACACACAGGACAGTGGCGGATCTGCACAATTTCACTTGTCTTTTCCTTAGTAGTCTATAAGGGAAGAGAGCTTAGGCCTATTAACAGCATCATTACTTAACAGCGCCCAAGAAATTTCAAGTTATTTGTAATTACCTTCATAGGAACTAAGCCTCTAAAATTAAATTTACTTCATATCTGTCTAAAATTTTCCATTTCATTCAGAAACAATATTTCACAGCTTCATAAAAAATAGTATTGTGGTTTCCAAATCGGATTATTGCACAATTAACAAACGAGTGTCTTTTATATTAAATGAAAATATCTGGAAGTATAATTGCCTCCAGTGGCGTTTCATTATGCCCTCTCAGACCGTAACTCGCGGACAACGTGTAATCCGCACACCAGTGCTGTTTTATCCGCCAAAATAATTGAGATGAGAATAAGTATTTTAACTCTTCCACCGAAAATAACAAGCTATAACACCAAAGAAATTTTGAAAATTTTTAGCTGTTTATATATGGAGACATGTATAGAACTTATGTAGTAATTTATTTTGTAAGAAGACGATAAATTGAAGACACCGTAGCCGGTGTTGTGAACTGTATTTATATACATTTTTCCCATTATTACTATTATTATTATTATTATTATTATTATTATTATTATTAATAATACTATATTTTATTGCACACGATACACAGAAAATATATTGGTAAACTATGTGTATAATTTTAGATACACTTATTAATTCTTTATTCTGTGTACTGATTTTAATTTTTCTCTCATGCAGAACAAATTTTGCCGAAGATGCTTTTGCGGGCCTGTTTTTTGTACATTACCAAGATCCACGTCATTGATATGATTTTAGACATAACCAACACAAACTTTTAACACAGAAAATTTATTTTATATATATACATATTTATTTATTTAAATATCTAGAATTATAAGTAGCTCAAGTAGTGTCGCTGACGTTAAGTAGAGAGCAGATCACTATCCTTTCCAGAGTTTCTGTAGTCTGCGTTTCTAAAGACTGAGTTCATATTTTGAATAAATATATCTCACATTTTAGGTTACTGTGGCGGTAAATATTAACATAACCATACACAAAACGATAAATATGAGTGGCTGCAGGCTATGAGGCCGAGGTTTGTTTCCTGGCAGTGGCGACGATTGTTTATTTCTTCATTCCTTCCATAAATCTTCGTCAACATCTGGTCCATTCCATCTTTCTGTGCAATATTTATAGACATAGACAGAGCAGATTGAACTGACTATTATTATATCTTACACTTGCGGCTCAAGATTAAATAGAGCATAATAGGGATATAGGCCTCTTTCAGCTGTACTTCTATCTGTAAGAAATTGGTATCAGTATTAACAAACTGGAGAACTGATTTTGGACATAAAGGGACTGTTTCAAGCTTTCGCTCATGTAATTTGGTTTATGGTGAAATGGCAATTCGTTTAATAAGGTCATACGTATTCCAGAGTAGGTCTATGTGTTACAGAATAAAATAGTAGGATGATTTTGAGTAATGAATTGGAAAATATTTCGAAGTAATTCTAGCCTCACTTGAGATAGATCTACTCAAGACTCTACGTGTTGGACTAAAAAAATCCCATCAAACCTCAATCAATGTCGTCGGTGCCCTGGTCGAAATTGGAAAGGGGCAACCACGAAATAGAAATAAAAAATGTTACCGCTTAATCAAAATTGACGTATGTGTTGTCGTCAGGCACACCAGGTTTTTTTGTTCTTGTCAATACATGCTGCATGTTTCGATCTTATTGACTATCCTCAGACACTGAAATACACGATATTAAAATTCAATTTTTATTTTGAGTTTTAAAATCGTGTAAACTCTTTTGACAAGACCAATAAAACTTTTGTGATTGACGGCAGCGCGTATGTCAATTTTAATGACATATCACAACGGGATTAATTTTACAAAAATTGTTACCAATTAAGTTACCTCGCCTTTTGGTTTATATTGAAAAAAGGAAGAATATTATGTTTTGCTGGAGTTAAAATTAGTTTCCAAAGTAATTAAACTGTTACTATAATTTCACCTGTGTCTCCTACTCGTATTTCATTTACTTACTTTGAAGCTCTATTCTCTTGAGCCTTCTCTTGATCCTTCTCTTGCACTTCTCTTTGTAAAAAAGGTAAATCAGTCCCGTTTCAGGCCTGGAGTGGCCCAGAGGGTTCCAGGAAGTTAAGGTTCCCAGATTTCATACCGATGGCACAGGATGGTGGTAAGGTTGTCAGCCTTACGCACCGGCCACCTTTACCCCCAAGAAATACACCTGGTAATCATTTCTGTCAGAGGTTTTATCGACCCCAGGGCCATAATGCGACTGGAAGTTTTATATCACTGAAAAATTCCAATGACACCATTGGGAATCGAACCCGCGACCTGCCGTTTTGTAGCGTAGTGTCTTAACCACTACGTCACCGCGCGCCCCACTTCTCTTTGTACAAGGCTTGAAACTAGAGTGTTCTGGGACGTCATCAACTGTAGTACGTCGATTAGTGGTTTTAAGAATAGTATCGAACAGATTATTCAAAAAAATTGAGGACTCAGCACTGACGAATAGCTTGTAGTAAAGGAACTGGTCTGAACAGTACGGTTCTAGACCAAACCAATAATATATTGCTGCAATTTAAGTAGTAGCCTGGAGAATTTGGACCGTCTGAACATATGCATCGAAATGCAGCTTTTACATAGGAAAATAATTAATAAAAATAATATTAATTTCTAGAATATTTTCTCAGTAATTAAAAAGTTTCCTTAAAATTTTTGACTACGTTTATATTATCTGAATCAGAGTAAGAATTGAATAAATAATGTGTTAAAGCTCAAGAAGGATGCGGTGACATTTTACACGTAGCACCAAGGGAAATGATTAATGCACAATAATTTTGATTCCAAAATGTGAATACAAGAGACATCTTGGAAAACCTAAGCAATGATTGAAGGCAAATAAAAAACCCCACATAAATATTTTTTTAAAAATGTGGACTAGGTTTAAATTCTATCAGAATAGAGTCTGTTTGTAATATCCCGTAAACACTATGATTAACCTCAGGTTTCGTAGAAAATGAAATAATTTGAACACCTGAGCAAATCTCAGATTCTCAAAACAGTCTATCGTCCGTAGAATTAATACTGTTTTCAGCATTCAAGAAAACCGTAATTTGTCAGAGTCTCAAGGAAGTTACCATTTAAAAATGTTTTGTAGGCCGTCCCACAGCTGGAAAATTGCAGGTAACCATTAATTTTCCATGCTTGATAACACTTAAAACATTAGTCAAATAGGTTGTACAGAAACTTGCAAGCCGAAGTAAGTTATCGCGAAAGGAAAAGAAAAAACTTATTCAAATCCAAGTCAGTTAAACCAAAGGCAATATATCTCGGTTCTTTACATAATACATTTCTGAAGAATTATGTTCCACTCTTATATTCGAAAGTGACACAAAATTCGCTGGACAACACGCATACTTTCATAGTAACTAATTGATCTGCCTGGATGCTTACCTACTTCACTAATAATTTTGTGTTATTTGTATCGATGGAGCTCTTCTCGAAAATGATAGCAGTCGAGGTTTGAAACAAACCCATAATTTTCACCTAGTGCTGATATTAAATTACATGGTGGAGCTATATCATGACATTCCAGATATAAACTTTTATTCTTAATGCACTAATTTAGTTACGCCTATAATTTAACGCTTATGAACTAACGGAGAACGAGTTTCATCTTCGAATGAGTTACGCTCGGCTAGTAGGCCTAAGCATACTGAATTAAATTTCGGAACACACTCTGTCGCTTAAAGCCAAATAAAACAAACGATGATAATCATAATGTTATATATCTGCAGTCTTTTACGAAGGTTGTCTATTTTACGACAGTTTATAATTTGATAGCGTTACTCTCCTTTCTACACACATACGATTAACACTCTGTGATATGTGATGTTTCAGATACTTGTACGGAAGTAAATTATGGAATTGTCTTCATGTATTTGATTTACACGAGCGCATTCATTCAATGAAAATACACAGAGGAAAGACAAAGAAATTTCTATTTTACAAGAAAACCTCCGTCTTTAGGTGTAACTTTCCCCTTAAAAGTTTTAGATGAAATAAATTGATTGTTTCGTTTCCACAAGAGTCTTAACTTTATTTTTGTCACTTACTTCTTACCAGGAAAATCATTTTATAAGCTAAGCCTATTTGTCTCTTCTTAGCAGATTGAAAAATTTCTTCAACTTTTCCATCAAGAGAATAAGAGAGTTGGACAGGACATTAAAACTGAGGGAAATAACTGATAATAGAACATGAGGTTTACAAATATAAGTGTGGCTCTGAAGGGATTTATAAACATTAAATTAAGACTTCTTCGAAGTTCTGGAATACGTTCCCTAAATATGGCAAACTTCGGGTAAGAGCGTGAATGCAAACAAGTTTGTCTTTTTTATGAAAGTGAAAGACCAGAATAAATACTACGTTCTTCCAATCTTGCAAATTTGAAATAAAATTCTCTACATAAAAATCATTATAGAATTTGTAGTAACCACCTAAGTTCCCTAAGTGCCCTTGTTATGATTAATTTATGTTATGTACATTATTAAAGAAATAATATTTGGGCATGATAAAATAAAATGCGCTGTTTAGTTTAATAAGAAGTACGCTAAATAAATTTTCTAAACCATCGAACCCTGAATTTAACTTCAATTTCAAAGCTGCACTTCCTACCGCGAGGTAAACACACTTCCTTCCGGTTACAATAACCATTTAGCGCTGTACAGGGATGAAATTGTTGTTTGTTCTCAAAGTATACAAAAACAAATAAATACACTCTACGGACCAAAAGTAGTGTTTCTGAGTGTTAAACACTATGGTACATATAGTCACCACACGGACTTAACCCTTTAAACGCCGAATTAAATCCCATCTGCCATTTGCTAGCATTACTAGGAGGTGCAAATATAGTAGTCGTTAGCAGGTTAAGGGTTAAATG
>JGI24700J35501_10929842_pt1 | contig 10368 bp, 4 predicted proteins | sample TergutTh196P1_FD_35501 | JGI IMG/M metagenome (IMG submission 35501) | reverse complement strand
GTGTTGATTTTCAGGGCTTTGAAAATTTGGCTCATGCCGCCGTCTGCGATTTTTTCTATGAAACGGTATTGACCCGCCAGCGGCGACCAGTCTACGCCGATAAAGCTATCATTCGCCATATTAACTGCGGGGTCGTCCAGCACGGTTTGTTCCGAGGTTTCAAAGAAGCCCTCGCCCGTCCGAAAGTCGCCATTTCCCTCAAACTCCTCAATTTCCGTAACTTCTGTAACCTCTGTAACTTCCGTAATTTCACTAACCTCACTAACCTCACTAGCCCCACCAATCACACTAGAACTAGCCAAGGAGCTATCGCCCGAGACATGGACAGACACGGCGGTTATGGGTTCACGAATTATACTCATAGTGGTACTAAAAGCCTCAAAAGCTCGAGTTTCCTGCACCAAAATCTCCCGATACAGCCGACTTTTCTTTCGAGAAACCAACAACCACCCCACCAGCCCAAAAAACGCCGCCGCTCCAAAAAACCCAACACCAACCAAAAACTCTCCCAAATACATAAAAAACCTCCAATTTTTCGCCTTAAAACCGTGGGGCTCTGCCCCACACCCCGCAAGGGGGCTAGCCCCCTTGACCCCCAACATTCGCTATTTTTTGTTATCTTGGCTAAATGTTTGGGGATTACAATTTTTTTCGTAGGGGCGGGGTTTGCCCGCCCGCTTTCTTCTGACGGATATTATCTGCCATGATGTTGTTACACGATTTTTGCAACCACCACCGACACGTTATCACTTGCTTTTGTTGCTTGTTGCATCAGTTTGGCAATCGCTTTTTCGGCGTTCCCTTTTTCTACCAATGTCGCCCGCAACGCCTTTGCCGAAACCGCCTTGTAAAGCCCATCGCTACACACCAGAAAGGCACACGGCTTTTTTATTATGCCGTCTGATGTGAAAATTTTCGGGTTGCTGAAAATCCCTAGACAAGACGTTAGTTTGGTCTTTGTCGGCTGCTCGGGGCGGATTTTTGTGTGGTCGATTGTCAACTGCTTGAATTTTGCCAAAATTGCAAAAATCCCTCGTTTCGCCCAGTAAATTCGGGAATCGCCCGTGTGGGCTATATAATATTTTTCTCCGACAATGAGCAGCACCGTACAAGTCGTGCCTAGTTGGATATTTTCCGCCCGACTCCGCTCCAAAATGGCAGCGTTCACGCTCTGGAAAATTCGGAAGAATTTTTCAAAGATTTGCGGGCGGGTTATCTCGGAGATGGACTCCCTCAACTCGCCCCCCCACCATTCTTCCAACGCCAAAACCGTCGCCTGCGCAGCAAATTCGCCCTCCATCAGCCCGCCCACGCCGTCCGCTACACAAAAAAGCCCTACGGGGACACTTTTGCCGTCTTTGGTAAATCTTGCGGTTCGTGAAAAAATTCGGTCTTGATTGACTTCCCTCGCCGCCTTTTCCGTCGCCGTTGCAACCTCTAAATTCATGTTTTTACCAAGTTCTTTCTAGTTTTTTACTGCTTGCGGATTATTTCCAGAGCAGTTGTGGGGGAAATTGCTGTAATTTTGGACTTTGTAAAATCCTTCAAATTGCGAGTTACTATGTAGTCGGCATTTTCACGTGCGGCACACAGGGCTTGCACGGCATCTTCGTAATCCGTTATATTGCTCACAAAAGCGGCGGTTATATCGTTTTTTAACACGTCAGCCACGTCCAATATTGACAATAAGGTTTGCATTGCTCCACGTACTGCTTGCGGCGAAATATGTTTGCGTAAGATATACATACAGTCGGTTACGGTTATTGCCGAAACAAAGCCGTTTGCTTTACCGATTTCACAGCACCTAAGCACATTCAGCGAATCCTCATAGCCGTCGCGCCGTGAAATTATGTCAACCACAATATTTGTGTCTAACATCAATTTTAGTGCCGTCATTGCCGTGCCAACCTCTCTGCCTTTGCCTCGTTTTCGTCAATATCAGGCGGAACAAGCCCAACCAAGCTATCAGACAAAAACGTATTCTTTATCCCCAACAATTTGGCTACTGGACGACCGCCCTTTGTGATGACGATTTCTTGCCCGTTCGCCAGCTCCAAGTATTTCCCGAAATTTTCCTGTATTTCCGTTGATTTTACCAACATTGTCAACACTCCTTTTTGATATTATATCACAAGTGTCAGATTTTTACAACGCTGTTTTGGAAAATGGCTCACAACACCTCAAACAGTAGCCGCTTATTATAAAGCCTGATAATATCGCCGTTTTTAATAGGTGCAGAACCGCTTGGCGGAATCCGTTCATCGTTGACGAAAGTGCCGCCCGCTGAGCCTTTGTCGGTGGCGTAATAATTGCTCCCGTCGTAGATAATGGCGGCGTGGACTCGGCTTACGCCCTTTGCATCGCCCTCAAAGCAATAGTCAACCTGCGTGGGATTCCTGCCCAGCACAAACGACTCGCCTTTGATTTCTATCTGCTCCACTCGGGAATTGCCGTCCATTAGATACAACATCGGCTGACCCTCGCCGTCTTCTTGTGCCGTGAAATCTATCATTGTGCGGTCGTCGATGGTCGGTAGGAAATCGTTTTCCGAGTTTTCCTTTACGCCGATTTTGAAAAATCTGGCGAAAAAGCCTCGTTTCTCCTCGGGCGTGGGGGTTGGTGCGGTGGGTCGTGGCGTGGATTGGCGTGGCGGAGCAGGTTGCGGCGTTAGTTTTGGCGGCGGCGCGGCTTGCACGGGTTCTGGCGTGGCTTGCGGCGGCGGTGCAGTTTGCGGGCTGGCTTGCGGTGCGGCTTGTGCGGTTTGCACAGCTTCTGGCGTGGCTTGCGGTGGTTGCACGGCTTGCGGTTGCGGTTTTGGCTCGGCTTTTTTGGGTGGTTCGAGGTATTTTTTCGGAGCAGAGACCACGTTATTGTTGGCGGCAGAAATGACGGTATTTATGATGGCGTTCATATCGAAATCGGTTTCGGTTATCGTCTTCAAAGTTTCGACAAGTTTCGAGGTATTGGGAACACTGGTATCCACAACGCCCGCCAAGAAATCCAAAAGCGTTAAAAATTCCTCTTTCAGGGACATATCGGTAAGAGCAGGAATATACAGCAAATACGGTTGTATCGAGTTATGGCTCAAATAAACATATTGCGGATCGAGCACAAACGAATCTGGCAGAAGCCCCGACAATTTCGCATTAGAAATCGTATGAATCACGCCATAAAGCAGCAAAGCCAGCTCCTCAAAATTCAGCCGCCGTTTTTTAAAAACCTTAGAAATCGGCAAAAACCCTTGTATTTGGTAACAAATACTTTCCCCGCCATCAGGAAACTGGTGCGTATACGGCACAATCCTCAATTTCCACTGGCTCATCTCAATTATATCCCGATGTTTAGCAATAGAAGCTCTATCCAGGCTATAATACAAAAAACTCTCATAAGCTATCGTAGCTTCCACAAACTTATACTTCAAAATATTCCCTCCTTAAAGTTCAAGACCGTGGGGCTCTGCCCCACCACCCCGCAAGGGGGCAAGCCCCCTTGACCCCCCAACTTTCGTTCTACTTGGGTCATGGATTCCCGTCAACTGCTTCAAATTTTTTGATTCCCCCAACCGCTCCAAAAATTTTTTTATTTCCGTAGGGGCGGATATTATCCGCCCGTGGTTACGTGGGTTTGGTGGGTTGTGGGGGTTGGCGGTTGTCGTGGGTTGCCATTATGCCCGAGATTACAGGATTTTAGCGGTTGCGGGCGGATTCTATCCGCCCCTACGCCAACCGCTACAAATTTGTAGCAATTAGGCATCGCCACGAGCCACGTAAGACGAAAGTTGGGGGTCAAGGGGGCTTGTCCCCTTGCGGGGGTCTGGGGGCAGAGCCCCCAGCGGGGTCAAGGGGCAGAGCCCCTTGCGGGGTGTGGGGCAGAGCCCCACGGTTTTATTTTTTTATTTTTACCATAGTCTTTGGTATAGCCTGTGTAGAATTATTGCTGCCTCGCCTCGGGTTATGGGTTGGGTGGGGTTGAAGAGGGAGTTTGCGTTTAGAACTATTAAGTTCTCTCGGGCGGCTAAGGAGAGGTCGGAGATGCTCCATGGGGCGAAAGTTGGGTGGTCGATGAATTGGGCTAGGTGAGCGTGAGGGTTGACGGGGTTGCGGTAGTTCATCTCGCTTCGGAGTATGCGGGCTGCTAAGGCTACTATTTGATCTCGGGGAATGTTTACGTGCGGGCTGAATGTTGTGTCGGATGTCCCCGTCATTATCCCGTGTAGGCGGGCTGTGTTTACTGGCGTGAAAAACCAGTCCGTTCTGGCTACGTCCGTGAAATTAAAGTCGGCTGATGGGTCGCTTACTGCTAGGATGTTGGTTACTAATGTGGCAGCTTGTGCCCTGGTTATCGGCTGGTCGGGCGCGAATTCTGTGGGCGACATTCCCAAAATTATCCCCTGTGAGGCTAGCTCTCGGATTGCCGCTTGCATTTCTGCGGAACGGTTCTGTATATCGGCGAAATCTAGGCGGTTTTCTATTACCGTGAAATTCCCGCTTTGGCGGACTCGGGCTTCTAACATGGCTGTAACTGGATTGTACCGCCCGCCGATGTTTTCGCCCATGCTGCTTATCAACGTCTGATAGGTCGGGTCGCCCTCGATTGGCGGCACGGATAGGCGTACGGACTCGGTTACGGGTCGGCTGAAATTGACCGTGTAGGAACGTCCGCCAGATTCCACCTGTGCAAGGCGTGTGAGAATTTCAGGGTTCAAGCTGGCTACTTGGGCTATTTCAGTTATTTCTCCGCCCTCTGAGGCGGAAATGTATAAGTAGAGCGGCGTGTGTGCGTTGTTTTGCATGAAACTCTGTGTGAACGATACATCGTAAAATGGGGTGCGAATCCACACTTGGTCAACTTCTGTTAGCAGGGCGGATGGCTCTACTCGGACGTTTATATCCGCAAAATCGGCTGTGATGAACGCCACGTTTGCGTTGAGTTCTCGGGGGAGGTCGATGCCTCTGCCCATTAACATTTCCAATATTTCCGCACGGGTTGCGAATGAAATCGACTGCAATTCCTCGATATTCGGCTGGTTGACAATGATAATATCGTCTTCAAGGAAATGGCTGCTCGCCGCCTGTGCGATTGCGTTTTCCGAAAAAAGGGCAAGGAGTGCCAAGTCGTCTGCCGAGAGCTCGCCGCCGCCCTGATCTAACAGGTATTCAAGTGCGTTTTCCACAGCATTTACGGCGGATTCTGGGTCGGTTATTTGATGGATTGCATCAGGGCCTAGTGGGTCGGGCGGGGGTTCGATGGTGTCGGGTTCGGTGGGCGGCGGAGCTTGGTCTTCGGGCTCGGTGGCATCGGGTGGGCGTGGAGTCGGTGGGCGTGGGGTTGATGGTGTGGTCGAGCCGCCGCCTGATTGGCTGTCGTCTTGCCAGTCGGTGTCGTTGTTGTTGTCGGTGTCATTGCCGCCGCCTCCGCCGCTTCCTCCGCCTGGCGGTGGGGGTGGTGGGGGTGTGGGTGGTTGTTGCGGATTAAATAATAGCGTCGTCGAGGAGCTAAGCCCGACAATGGCGGACTCATTGGGCATACGGTTCATTTGTGCATTTATGAAATTTAGTATGGACAAGTCCGTAACATTCATGGCGACAAGGTCGTTATTGTTCACATTCAGGAAAGAAAGGCTGCCAAGCCCACGCAGGTCGAGCGTGCCTGTTAGGTTGCGGTTGTTTAGGTTGATTGTGGTAATATTGCGTTCGCCAGCGATACGTGTAAATGGGTTCAAACCCGCACTCCAACCGAGAAAATTCCAATCGGCGGGCAGGGCGGTTATGTTTGCACCCGTTACAATCGTGGCATTTAAGCCATTTTGGCGGATAATGCGGTTGATTACCTCAATATCGTTGGCGTTAAAATAGTTGGGCGGCGGGTCAACGTGTATCCTTTGCTGGAAAAACCAAAAATTATTCGCCGTGCCAAGCGTTAAGCCGATTTCTTGCCAGCCCACCACATTGTCCCACGAGGGCATCAGATTTTGGCGAACGTCCAAAACGCCCCGCCAACTGCCCCATGGGTCTGTCCAGTTTGTACCGAGCAACGTCAGACCTTGTACATTCAAGCCCGTGAGGTTGTTATTTCCAACGGAAACCAGCCGCAGACGAGAAAGCCCGCTTAGGTTCAGGGTGGAAATATGGTTATTCCAAGCGTAGAGCGATTGCAGGGCGGGCAGGTTGGCGACGTTTAGCGTGGAGAGGTCATTTTCGCCCACTTGCAGGGTTTGCAGATTTGGCAAGCCCGTTAGCAGAACGGAGCTGACATTATTGTCCCACATACTCAGCAGAATGAGGTTTTGCAGATTGTTGACATTTATGGAAGTTATGCTATTGTAGTCCAGATAGAGCATTTCAAGGGCGGCGAGCAGGGTAACGTCGATATGCCCCGTGAGGTTAAAGGCGGCACGGTGGATGGCGGGCGGGAAATCGGCGGGGTTAAGGAGATTGGGTCGTGCGGCTTGCATATCGGTATCGGAAAATATGGAAAAACGGGATGAGGGAGCGGAGTTGAGATTGAGGCGGGTTATGCGGCGAGGGTTGGCGTTGTTCCATACGGCGAAAGTCCAGTCGGCAGGGACGTATGAGCCGTCTTCGGGGGCGGGTGTTGCGGTTAAGCCGTTGGAGGAGATTAGGGCGTTGATGGTGGCGATGTCGGCTGGGTGGAATGGGACTGTTGGGGGGTCGGGTGGGTCGATGGGGTCAATGGGGTCGGGTGGGGTTGGTGCGTCTGTGCGTATCCAGGTGTCGGCGAGGCCGCCTGCGGGGTTTGTCATTAGTTCGACGGAGGTGTAGGTGCGGTTGGCTTGGGGGTTGGTTATTGTGCCTGTGCCGACGTTTACCCATGTGCCAGGGGGGAGATTAGGACCAACGGCACCACCGACACCACTATGTACAAATTGGAAATTTGCACCAAGAGTTAGTTGGTTTATAGGCCTTGCAGTCCCAGCCCCTCCAAACATACTGTTCATACCCGCCATAGGTATAAGGCTACTTGTATCAAAACTAGACAAATTGAGAGAGGTTAGGCTACTTGTGTTCCAAAACATAGCTATCATCTCCGTAACATTGCTTGTATCAAAGCTAGATAAATCAAGCGAGGTTAGGCTACTTGCGTTAGAAAACATATTGCTCATATTTGTAACGCTACTTGTATCAAAATTTTCCAAACCTTCAATGTCAGTAACATTACTTAAATTTCCAAATAAACTACCCAAGCTGTTTCTGCCAGTTATTGCTCCATTAAACACTATACGTTGTATATTATTGGAATATGCATGAGTACCCCAAGGGCTAATACTATTTCCGCCAACGGGTGAAACCGAAGTTTCTACAATCCCTGTATCAATTTCTAGCCTACCGTCATCATAAAGTCGCCACTCAGAGCCACCTTCAAATGTAGGCGAGATAAAGTTTGGGAAAAAGGGTACGCCAAACCGCCCACTAGATATAACATTACCCGTGCCGCCGCCGCTTTCCCAGCCTGGGGGTATGCGTATCCAGGTGTCGGCTAGGCCGCCATCTGGGTTTGCCATTAGTTGGGAGGAGGTGTAGGTGCGGTTAGCTTGGGGGTTGGCGGGTGTGCCGTTGCCTACGTTTACCCATGTGCCAGGGAGGCCTGGAAAGCCAGGGTGGCTTTGAGAGCTAGGGCCGACAAATCGGAAATTTGCACCTAGGGTTAGTTGGGAAAAAAATTGGGCCATAAAAGTACTTGCAAACATACCGCCCATATTCGTAACAGCTGATGTATCAAAATTTGATAAATCAAGGTATGTCAGGCTAATTGTATTAGAAAACATATTCACCATACCTGTAACATTACTTGTATTAAAATTGGATAAATCAAGCGAAGTAAGACTACTTGCACCTTGAAACATAGAAGACATTTCTATAACATTATTTGTTTCAAAGCTTGATAAATCGAGCGATGTTAAGCTACTTGCACCCGAAAACATAGCCCCCATATTTGTAACACTACTTGTGTCAAAATATGTCAAGCCTTCAATATCAGTAACATTTGTTAATTGTGCAAATAAGTTATTTAAGCCAGCTCCGCCAGTAATCGTCCCTCTAAATATTATACGTTGTACGTTAGCTGAATGTGCAGACCACGGACCAGGTCCTCCTGTCCATGCCATCGCTATAATCCCGCTATCCACTTCAAGCGTACCATTATCATAAAGCCGCCAATGCGACCCACCGCCACCTGCAAAAGTTGCACCAGTATCAACGCCAAACTGCCCACTAGCAATAACATTACCCGTGCCGCCGCCGCTCTCCCAGCCTGGGGGTAGGCTGTCTGTGCGTATCCATGTGTCGGCTAGGCCGCCTGCGGGGTTTGCCATTAACTGGGCGGAGGTGTAGGTTCGGTTGGCTTGGGGGTTGGTTGGTGTGCCTGTGCCTACGTTTACCCATGTGCCAGCGGGGAGGTTGGGGTTACTACCCCAAAAACCGCCTAAAACAAAAAATTGGAAATTTTCGCCTAGAACCAATTGGGCTAAGTTGGGCGTACCTTGGAAAGTATTCTCCATACCCGTACCCGTAATGCTATTCGTGTCAAAACTAGATAAATCTAAGAATTTAAGTGCTGTCATTCCTTGAAACATCGCCCACATACTCGTAACGATGTTCGTGTTAAAGTTAGACAAGTCGAGCGAAGTAAGCCCACTTATGCCGCTAAACATACCATTCATATTTGTAACATTGCTTGTGTCGAAATGAGATAGGTCAAGTGATGTTAGGTTACTTGACTGAGCAAACATACCACTCATAGATGTAACACTACTTGTATCGAACAAAGGCCAACTAGGAAAATCTAGCAATGTAAGAGTCATAGAACCAAACATACTGTCCATAACTGTAACATTACTAGTGTTAAAACTAGATAAATCAAGCGAGATTAAGCTACTTGCACCGCTAAACATTCCAGTCATATTTGTAACATTGCTAGTATCAAAACTAGATAAATCAAGCGAGATTAAGCCACTTGCATCGCTAAACATAGCACCCATATTTGTAACATTGCTAGTATCAAAACTAGATAAATCAAGCGATGTAAGGCTGAATGCGTTCGTAAACATAGCACCCATATTTGTAACATTGCTAGTATCAAAACTAGATAGGTCAAGAGAGGTTAGATTTCTTGCCTCTCTGAACATCTGATTCATATCCGTAACATCACTTGTATCAAAATTTTCCAAACCTTCAATATCAGTAAGATTAGACAAGTACATAAATAAACCACCTAAACTAACTCCGCCTGTTATTGCTCCATTAAATACTATACTTTGTATATTACTGGAATGTGAACTCCAAGGGCTAGCAGTTATAAGAGTTTGCACAATGCCGCTATCCACCTCAAGCGTACCATTGTCGTAAAGCCTCCAATGAGAGCCACCTGCAAATGTAGGCGTGTTAAAATTAGGAGAGGGCACACCAAACTGCCCACTAGCAACAACATTAGCAAAAGGCATAGGCACAGCCGCAACAACAACAGGCACAAACCCAACCCCGCCACTAACCAAACTATCGCCAAAATTAAAGCCATCGCCGATAGCTTGCACTTGCAGGGTAATTTCTCCATCAAAATTAAACGGAGCTAAATCCAGTTCTGTAACTTCCGTTGGGATAAAAAACCAACTGGGTATCGATTGCTCAACCCGTGCCAAAAAAACGCCGTTTGCAAAAACATCATAGGCGTGGGCGTTGGCTACGGCTTGCCAGGTTAGCGTGTTGGCTGTTATGGTTAGGTTTGTGGGGGTGGGGAGTTGTAGTAATGGCGGTGGTTGTGGGGGTTCGGGGGTTTCTGGCTCTTCGGGGGTTTCTGGTGTTTCTTCATTATATTCTTCTTCGTCCTCGAACTCGGGTTCTTCGGAATCCTCGGGGTATTCTGGCTCTTCGGGGAGTTCTATATCTTCCTCGGGTTCTTCTATATCTTCGGGGTATTCGATGTCTTCGATATCTTCGGGTTCTTCTATATCTTCCTCGGGCTCTTCGGGGATATCGTATTGTTGAGGGAAAAAGAGCAAGCCATTTTCGGGCAGGAGTTCAAAGCCGTTAATATCTTGTAACGACTGGAAGAGGTTAAAACGCACATCGGCGTGTATTAGTGAATTGGGTAAAGAAAGCTGGGTAAGGTTATTACCAAGCAAGTCAAGCGAATAGAGGGCGGAGAGCCCACTAAGGTTGAGGTTGCCGTGCAGGTCGGCTTGCGGCAGGGTTAGGGAAACAATCCGCATTTCGTCCTCGACGATGTCCCATGAGGCGAAGTGCCAGTTTGGGGGTTCGTCGGGGTCGGCTGGGTCTGCTATTAAGCCATTTGAAGTGATGATGGAATTGATGATTGTTAGGTCGTTAGCGGAGTAGGGGAGATTCTCGGGGG
>JGI24700J35501_10929844_pt1 | contig 10372 bp, 10 predicted proteins | sample TergutTh196P1_FD_35501 | JGI IMG/M metagenome (IMG submission 35501) | reverse complement strand
TTGCCTTCCTATTGTGTAGTGTCAAGTTGGGCGCCCAAGAAAATTCCTTCCTTCTGTCAGCTCAAACAGTTGACCAAATCACCGAGGGGTCTGTGAAAGGAAACAGGAAAGGTTCTGTTGCCATCGAAATTCCCTCGCGGAAACACCGACATACCGCACGGAACTCCAGGGTTTCTCGGAATGCAGTTTGAGAAAAGCTGGTCTAAACTGTGACGTCGTAGTGTTCAGATGGGGCTCGTTGACCGAATTTGTCCCAGAGTAGAGTACGACTGGATTAGTTATCAATGACACACACCGAGGTCATCACAATGCCAGTATGATCTATGATTCTTCCAACTCACACGGAAATCGCCGGACCGAGTCCCACTCGATCAATCCAAAATGAACCAACCCCCTTCCAACTTTGGGGGGCATAAGATCATAATTCCGAAACGGAACAGGCCAGAAGGCACAATCTGCGCTAGTTAAGAGAGAAATGTAGGCCAAGAACACAGCCCAGTTTTATTTCTACACACTCCTTCTTTTCAACATGTTGCGTTTGACCATAAGACACTTTGCCGTCATTCGGGTAATTGATTTAAGCCTTCTGGAAATGCCCGGTTCAAATGCCGACCGCGATCCTAAACACCGTCGACTATATTTTCAGTGATTTTTTTCTTAAGTTCTTCCATACAAGTGTTCAGAACGTGCCTTAAAATAAGCCACGACCGCTTCTTTCTGCTTCCTTCCCAATTCTTCAATCATGCACAACGCTCTCTAACCTAAGGAGATAATTAACTACGTAATGGAAGTGAGATTATGTCACTTGACTGAATAGAAAACATCTCAGGTTACGTACATATTACTACGGTTTTCAGAAGTGCCAACTCATCTGAAGTAATACTGGCTGAGGAAGATATAAACCACTTGAGCCACACAGTCTGCTAAAGGAAAAGCCAGTTTATATTAAACCATTTCGTACTGACAGCCAGATACTGCTTGCCCGTTCTACACAGCTATCAGCACGCTTGGCAAACAAGAGTCATGCAACTGGAAATAGATAAATGATGGCTGAAGAAGTAAAGTTGTACCTGTGCACATCATAAGAACATAGAGTGAGTGGAGGTATATCGCCAATTACCCCTACACTTCGAACGAGGTGGAGGTTAATGGTCAACTTTACTCCCTAGCCACTTACTCCACGGGAAAAAAAACCCGTGGTACCCATTTTAGAGGTAGATGGGTGGACCCTTTGGAAACAGAAAATTCTTTTCCCCCTCCAGGGGTTCGAACGACTCCTTTCTTGTCCAGCGGCTGTACTGACTACGCTATACCGACACCTGATTACTCGTGCATGAGCTAATTATCTTCGGTTCGGCAATGAATCGTGTTATCTCAAGATGCGTCTGCTAATATGATGTACGCTAATACTGTTTGGTTGCAGGTCTTGTACAGACACTGTTAAAAACTGAGATTATGCAGCATCGAATAGCTGGAGTACAGTGTACAGAGAATTGTAGAAGACGGGGAAGGAAGTGGCCTCTGCATACTTTAAGGTACGTAAGTACTGTCGCCACTTTTGTCTGGAGCGACGAGGAAAGGCACAAAAAACGTCAGTCAGAATAACCGATAACCTGTCAAATTCTGAAACGGAACCTCACAAATAAGCACTCATGAGTACCACTTTAGACTACGTTTTGGTAATGTGACCATCTAGTTACAACTTCAGGGACATATTTTTGTAATGTGACGTACTGAAGTAACCATCTAGTTACAACTTCAGGGACATATTTTTGTAATGTGACATACTGAAGTAACCATCTAGTTACAACTTCAGGAACATATTTTTGTAATGAAATGTACTGACGTAACCATCTAGTTACAACTGCAGACACATGTTCTGGTAGAGTGATGTACTTAAGTAACCATCTAGTCACAAATTCAAGCAAATGTTTTGGTAATACACCTTACTGCAGTAGTGCCGAGAGGAATGCCGTAAAAATGCATGTGGGCTGGATGGAAATAAGAAAGCATATCAAGTGACTAAGACAATTCTGGTTTCGTAAAGTTACTGCCTTCTGGAATGTTCAATGTGACACAAATATATCGATGTTCCGGAGGAATGTACTACACAAGAATACAGACAAGTACTCTGAAGACGAAGGCGGTATGTTCTTCCACAACGTGGGTGAATTTCTATCAAACTTCACGGCGTCACGCCCTAGAAGACAGTTATCTACATAGCCACCGCCGTCGAAACCTTCAAACCCCGCAGTCTCACTTACTGTTTAAACTCACGGACTGAGTGATCGCAACTGTAAGCTAGCCAGATGGAAATAATGAATTTTAGCTAATTCCACGTTTCTGACTTTATAAGCCTACGTACCTTATACCAAAATTTTATTCAGAGTCAAGCGGAATACAATCTTAATCTAGCGTTAGAATCTCCTGATATTACAATTAAAAATCAAGCGAGGCACCATCTTAATCCAGCGTTAATATCTCCAGATATTATTACTCAGAACCCAAGTGAGACACAATCTTAATCCGTCGTTAGTATCTCTAGATATTTTTACTTCAAACCAAGTGGGATGTTGTACTAATACATCACTAATATATCTCGATGCTATGTCAAAAAACAAGTAGGATATTGTCTTTATCCAACTTTCGTATCTCCTAACATAATTAGTAAAACCTAGTGGGAAATTGCCTTAATTCAGCGTTATAGCTCCTAACGTTAATAATAATATCCTCGAAAGGAACTGTCTTCATTCAGTGCTCATATTTCTTGATATTATTAAAAAATCGAGGGAAATTCTATTAACCCAATGCCTATTTCTTGTGACAAAATGAACAGAATCGTCATAGAAAGCTGTTTTAATCCAGTGTTCATATTTCCTGATATTATTAATAAAATCCTCGACTAATACTGTCTAAATCTAGTGCCCATATCAACAGATATTATTAATAAAATACTCGAAGGAAACTGTCTTAATCTAGTGCCCACATCTCCTCACACCCTTAATAAAATTCTCGAATAACGAAAATCACTAAATTGCTGAATCGGATGTATGGATATAATGTGGAAAGTTTAGAGTTCAAATATTTCCACCGCAAGTAATTAGTTATGTTTACGCGAAAAGAAGTTCGGGAAGACAACAAAATTATAGAAAACGTTGTATCTAAATACAAGCGTAGGAACAGCAACAGTATTCGTGATCTACCCTATCAATTTTCTGAAGGTTCCTATAAACCCTCAGACTAACCTACCTTGACAGTTACATCCCTTATATCGCCTTCAGAACCTTCTCATCTGATTTACCAAAGATCATCAATTTTATTTCCCGAACGTCGATTACCGCACACAATTTTAGTTGTTTGTGGTGTCGCCTCGGATTCGCACGGCCTCCATGTTGATATTACCGATGCAAAACAAAAATAAAAAGCAGAAAAACGGCGTGAATATCCCGTCAAATAATTCGAAAGGTATTATGCATGATACCGCAAATTTGCCTACTCTTACAAATAAAGAAAACAGGCTAAACAGTAAACTTTTGTGACTACCACATCGTTTCTTATTCGGAAGACCAAAGCTTCACATTCACATAGCGGAGACTTCAAATGAACATTCTCACAACCGCAACATATAAGTCGGATTAATGTTGTTACGAAGTCAGGGTTTACTGTACTTCCAGAGAGCAAATACAGTCTCTATGACGCTCGTGTTCCTTACAAGCTGCAAAATCCTAACATAGGTATACAGTACAAACAGACAGACCTCAACGACCTTCCAGGCGCACCTGGACCCTGATCAAAGCCCTTACATACATAGGCCTTTCTGTGCGAGCTTCAACATTGTGTGTGGGTGTGGGTTAATTCTGTCTTCCAAAGTTTAAGAGGGTGATGCCGACAAAGCAATATTTCCACATTCAGCACGTATAATGAACGTGATGAATCGCCACACAGCAAACAACAAGACAATGGTGTTTTAATTACTGTAGACTTGCATCAATTATGTAAAATTCAACAATGTTCCAGTAGTGGTAAAATTGGTCGTAAAGAAGTTGGTCCCCAGGTGAGATAACTACTTACGAATTTGACTCTCTTAAATTTTTTGGCGTTGGGCTGTAGCGATACAGTTGACCAGTATATTTGTAAGACTACAAACTTCCAAACACAGAAAACATACATTGTCGGTACCTTAAACCTAAAAGTAATTTTACATAGGCTTGCATGTCTGCCAATTTCGCTTATGTTGCTTAACATAAATACCAAGGATGTATAAGTTCCATAGTAATATCATAATAGGCTATAGTCTCTAAAATTTATACAAGAAACAGGCGTAATATTCAAAGGAAGAAATTAATGTATAAAATGTAATTTTAAAAAACTGAATGACGATTCGAATTACATCCAAAAAATCTACAACTATACTTGCCATGGATAGTCCATGTACCAGCTAATATACACATTAAACCCCATATCTTTTGGTTTCCTCTTTTAGTATTGAGGTGGGACACAGGAAATTGCAATAGCATAATGGCTATGTGAGACTGATAATTGTCTCCTTATATTTGTTGTCATGTATTCCATGCATATTAATATTATCCTTCTACAAGTCTATGTATGTATCTATTATAGTTAGGCTTTGTGCGAAACGTTGAAGTACCCATGTCACAGAGATCTTATCCATATGTGTTGCACAACCTAGCCTAGGTGGAATTTAGTGCAAGAACGGATATGCAGCGTAAGCTACAAATGTGTATCACAAGTATCAAATGTTGACAATACTGCCAATAATAGTTCAATGGCATTCCCTGTCACAAATGAGCACTCTGACGAGAGAATATGAAGTATCAACCACATTAATATCGAAGCCCACCGTGGGCCACACAATACTTTGCGTTTTGGTATTGTGCAAAAACCTGAAACAAACAGCTTTTTGAATTTAAAAAAAATATATAGACAACGCTTAAGTCCAAATAAAGTAGTCTACATAACGATCCTGTTGACTTTACCTTCCCAGTTGTGGTAATCAACTGACTAACCAAACGACTAACTACCTGACTAACCAACTGACCAACCAACCAACCAACCAATCAACCTACCAATCCAAAAACTCATCCAATAAGCAACCAATCAACAAACTAATCAATCTAAACCAACCGACCCACCAACTTGCCAAAGGACTAACCAACAAACCAGACATTCAACCGACTGACTGACCACAAAACCAACCATCACAGCCAAATCCATTACTGCCAAAATTAATCAAACAATCCACACACATACACACACACACACACATCTGTTTGTTTCACAGTACCCCAAAACTATCACTGTGCTGTATTTTTGCACATCATTCTCACAGGTACAATTTTCCTGTCTATTCCTGGCTTCTCTCTATCCCCTTCCTTCACCTGGTCAAGTCATTTTTTTTTGTCTCACAATATGTCAGACAATCCATTCCCATAGTTTTTCTACAGTAATGTTCAAAATTTCGTCTTTTGTTTTGATAATCTGTTTTGGAAAGGGGGGATTCAAATCCTACAGCCCTCCCCTTGCTTCCCCACCTGCCAAAATCTTCAGCTGCCTTGGTATTCCATCACTTCAATTCCTTGTTTCTCAAATTCTAACATATGAACACCTACCAGACGTACCCACCACCCTTCTCAGTGTTCACATTCCATTCCAAACAATTTGTTCATCATACTTTCAACACCTGTACAACCAATAAACCAAGACATTCATTAATACTAACACACTTCAAAAATTTATAAGTAAACTATATGTTAGTTTCCAGCAAACAAAATATTTATAATTGATATTCATACACAACACTCTAGTTGTATATGTAAGTCACTACATGATTTATTATGTTCCTATCCATTATTGATTCTCCTGTTGCATAAGAAACTTCACAGACAAATGCTACCATGAAAGATGATAGAAGATCCAACTGCATTGGCCTCACCCAACTGGATGCCACAGCATAACAGACATACATTCACTTCACACACTGACAATGATAATCAATATCAGTCATTCACTCTTAAAGCAACTAACTTGGCTTTTGTCTGTGCTGAAATCTATAAGACACTCCTAGACATAAGTGTGAATACCATTCTCCAGGGTGTTGACTCCAATCTCAAGTCAACAAAAGGAATACTAGCAAGCAATTATTATGTCTACATGGTGTCCAGAAGATCTGAGGAGTTCTCATTCATCACTGCTAATTGACACATTGAAGTAAGTGAAATGGAAGAAGTATTTTGTTATAGGCTACTTTGAATGCAGTCTCTTTAGAATAAATAATGGCAACGTTCCATAAGGTGTCTTTGCTATTCAGAATTTTATGCACAGTATTCAACTCCATATCTGTATTTTTTTCATACCTTCAGGTACATAAAACTACCACTGTTCCCAAGCCCCATCTCTTTGTTGCTATAATAGCCACTGCTTAAACTCATCTTCATAACAAACAAGGTCCTTAAGCAAAAGTGGATACATATATACATACGAGCAACTATAAAACAAGATCTTTATCTATAACATAATATAATCAGTGACATGATGAACATAATGTATACTATGTTAAATAAGAGTTTCGTTACAGAGTAGACAGCAAACATTTACAACATGTTTTGTCAACTTAACTGTATATTTTACACCACCACATCAACTGCACAGGTTATTTTAGCAGTAATTTGTAAATGTGAATGGGGAAGAAAAATGTGGAAAGAAGTTGAGATAACTTTCAATTCCACACGAAGGGACTGAACAAACCCCCATAAAACCACAGAGAGGATAAATATTCCCATGCTCAAGATTTGATACTGGGGTCCACCCACAAAGACATCAAACTCAAACATAATACCATGGAATCAAACCTGCTTAGTTACTTTTTTTTTATCTACTTTACACTTTCCCACATTCCATCAAAACTGCCATGTTACATTTGTGTATATTTTGTAGCATTCCAAACAAGTTTGGTTTTCAAGGTGGACATATTTGTTTAATTTAGATTATGATAAAATGAAATAAAACAAATCAGTTATAAGCATTCAAAAATATTTTATGTAAAAACTCATTAAATAGAGTAAAATTTTGTCTATATTAAGATTTAAATAATTGAGCTGAATAAATAATACTGATCTAGTACTGAATATAATGTACAACAATTTTCAAGGAGAGATATTTAGCACATGGTTACAGATAATACATTCATGGATAATGTACTAATTTCATTAATCTTTTTGTTTGAGATTTTCAATAGAATGCGAATTTAGACTGTGGTCCTTTTGGTTAATAACATTTCAGAGGAACTGCTGTCTCCATCCTCACACCAAAAAATAGACAACAGGAAGTTCTTCTGCCATGCTGGCAATAACCTATGGTACTACACAAGTTACAACTCAGAAGAAACCACACAGCATGCTTGTGAAGAAACTTACATTTTCATAAAGGAATTATATTAAACCAGCTGCAAATAAGGTGCTATGGTCAGTCACTTTATTTATTAGAAGTAACCACCCTATTACTAAACAAGCAATTAATGAAGCAGCTACAAACAGGTTGTGCCATGGCTCAGGAAGCAAGCTGGCAGCCTCTCACCACAGAGGCACGAATGCAAACTCAGGCCAATCCATATGGGAAATGTGGTAGCTGAAATGACACTAGCACATGTTTTTCTCCAAGTACTTCAGTTTTTCCTTGTCAGTTTAATTTCACCATTACTCCATATTCGAATGCCTATCCCATTGCCTCATGATGTACTTCGTGTTTACATCATCACACTGTTGCTGTGAGTGTTTTAGTACATAATGCAGTGCTTTTTAAACTTTGTTTCTTGCATACCACTTCCACAGGACAAAACATGTATGTGTACCACTAGGTTCTGGAAATATTAATTTCTACTTTCAGGATACTGGTCTTTGGGACTGTTTCTTTGTGGCAACCTCAAATTTTGCAGTTGTTACATTTCCAATTTTACACAATTGGACGACAAAAGAGAGTCTGTATTTATGAATTTAATATGTTTCATATCCATGCATTCATTCATTCCATTGGCATGTGCAGAATGTGACGATTCTTGCCGTTCTCAGGAGCTTCTTCCATTCCTCTCTGTTATGTACTTTTTCTTGCCACCCTTCTCCACCAACTATTCTTCCATCCTCTCTCAATTCATCTTGCCATCTATTTCACGGTCTACTTCTCAATCTTGTTGTTCCTAAATTAATATATAATACTCTTTTGAGAATTCTATTTTCTTCCATTCTCTGTACATGCCCAAACCAATGTAATCTATTTAGCCTTATTGTCTCTATTATAGTAGGTTTTTTTAACCATTGCATAAATTTCTTTATTAGTTAATATCCCCCAATTTTCTTTTTCATTATCATATACTGGGCCTAAAATTCTTCTATACACTTTCTTTTCAAAAATGTTCATTTGCTTTCTATCTCTCTTTGTTAGTGTCCATGCATTAAAAGTATAATTCAATTTACATAATATGACCAACAACCGCATGCGTGTAGAATGTGTTAATCAGAGTCTATTTATCACCAATACATTTCAATCACCATTGCGACCATCTTCAAGGTAACTTATCAGAGTATAAGGAATGCCAACAATCTGTCAAAACATTAAGTAAACCACTTGATGTCAAGTGGTTCACTTATACATCTTGACAGACTGTTTGCATTCTTAATATACTTATAAGTTACCCTGAAGATTGTCACGATGGTGACTGAAACATGTTGGTGACAGACTGTGATACACACAAGATACGCACACGCATTTGTTGGTCATATTATGTAAATTGTGTCTGTATTTATATTTGAACAATGAAATAGTAGTTTGGTATACACTTTAGAAATGTTTTTCTCTACATTTCAATACATTTAAAACAATTTTCATTGTGCAATTAAAGGGGAACATCCACATACCCCTGTTTGAAAAGCACTATTTTAGGGGTTAAACAGTACTTAAAATATCCAAGAAAATAAAAGTGTTAAACCTTTATCAAATCTTAGCAAGAAGAAGGAATAACTTTTGAAATGAAAGTGGGTGTAATAAGAAGGCACTAAAGTGTGTAACACCATCTTGTATTGGTAACACTCTCATCCTGAATCATTCGAATACCGGAACAATTATTTATCACAAGAAAAAGGGAGAAAATGTGTGGAGTTCTATGATGGCCTGATTTACCAAACTTCAGGAAACAGAACTAATGTCCATAATCTCTGCTGCTTTGTGAACTTAAGCTGACTGAAATTGAGCCCTACAATCCCATGGAATAAAATATGAGTTAAATTTTTAAAGTCTGTGAATGTCTAATGTGCTCCTTAATAGTATTTACAATTCAAACTACATATTCTGCAGGCTAATTAGGCCTATTTGTAAACTTAGGTACTGTACTGGTAATTAAACTATTTTTTACGGGGAAAAAAATGTTTTGACTTACAAACACTGGACTTACAAATAGACGTTTGGAATGTAACTCATTTCCAAGTGGGGGACCTACCATATATAGATGCACTATCTATTTACAGAGACTGTACAACATGATACAATGTAACTATAAAAGTTTCTTCTTGGAACTTGCAAGCCTCACAGATGAGACCACTATGCTGCCTTACAGCATCAGGAATCGAAGGCCAAGATATGCAGGGACATATCCCAGAAGAACTGATACCTCAAGTATAAACATTGTTTAATATACAAAACAGCCAGTACCATTCTTAACGTAAGATGTATTTTACACATATCGTTGCAAAGCATAAGAATTTTAAGTTGTGGTATCCTAACTGAAGGTACAGAGAAAAGAAAAAATACTTTTGTTCAAGACAGTAACTGTGCTGAGAATCAAACCTAGGACCACCCAAGTACAAAACAGAAGTCCTACCATGAGAACCACAACATATGTTGCCAAAAATAAGCCACTTTACCACATGCACTAACTAAGTCAGTCCTGCTTGTAAGTATAACATTCATTGGTATAGTTCATTAACCACACTAACAAATGAACACACACACACACACACACACACACACACATATATATATATATTTTATATATCGTAAGTACTCCTACATGTTTCGATGCACCCTCATCATCATTAGGGACTCTTATCCTTTTACTTTGCTAAAGTTACAAAAATCATTAAGGTTACAAACTCAATAAGATCAGTAGATTAAAATGTTTGTAAGATCATTATAGTTGACAATAAAATGCAATCTATAAAACGTTGTGAGCTGTGTCAACTGCAAAAACTGGCATAACTTTAGCAAAGTAGAAGGATAAGTCTCCCTGAAGATGATGCAGGTGCAACAAAACGTGTAGGAGTGCTTACGATATATTAAATATTGTTAATATATATATTGTGCATAT
>JGI24700J35501_10929843_pt1 | contig 10372 bp, 8 predicted proteins | sample TergutTh196P1_FD_35501 | JGI IMG/M metagenome (IMG submission 35501) | reverse complement strand
GGGGGGGGGGGGGGGTAAAAATTCCAACTAATCCACTTAACAACGGTCTTTCACCTCCTTTTATTTTGCTTGACTACCGTGTGTTTCTACCATATAATTATTATATCACAATCATAGAGGTGTGAAAATGAAAAAATTTGCTGACGGGTTTAACCCGAACGATTACGCCGCCCTTACTAACATCGGCGGCGATGTTATGGTGCTACAGCACAAAACCACGCAACAGCTGGTCGCCCAAAAAACGATTAGCACCAAAAACGAAAACCTGTACTCGCAACTGCTGAACTTGCACCACCCCAATTTAGTGCAAATTTTGGGCGTGGAAATAATATCCGAAGAACTGGACAAATCAGACGAAACCGCCACTTTTCGCACATACGAAGAATACGTACAGGGCGAAACGCTTGCCGAGATAATCGATGCCGCCGACAAGCCAATCTCGCAAGAGACCGCCGTAAACTGGATTTTGCAGCTTTGCGCGGCAATCAACGTGCTGCACAGCCAAAATCCGCCCATTATCCACCGAGATGTCAAGCCCAGCAACATTATTGTGGCGGACGGCGTGGTAAAGTTGCTCGATTTTAACGCCGCAAAAGACGTTAAACCCAACCAACTTCGTGATACAACGCTAATAGGCACGCCTGGCTATGCCGCACCCGAACAATACGGCTATTCCGCCTCCGAGCCACGCACCGATATTTATGCGGTTGGCGTTATTTTTGCCGAACTGCTCACTGGCTCGCCCGAGATTGCACGGCTGGCGAAACTGCCGAACCGCCGCTATAAAAAAATTATCCAAAACTGCACACAGCTAGACCCCAAGCGGCGTTACAAAAATATCCAACAGCTAGAGCGGCAACTTCACAAAAAGTCAAGGGCAATTCCGCTTTTTGCCGCAGGATTCGCCGCAGGCTTGCTTTTGTTGGCTTTCACGATTTTTTGGAATAATTTTCTTAACAGCGAAAGTCCGCCGCCCGAGACTTTTTTAGCCCAGGAAACGCCAGCGGAAAATCCTCCAATAATAAATTTTGCCGAGATTATGACCGTAAGCAGCCAGCCCGAACTAGCGGCGGCACTGGCGGCAATTCCGCCAAACGGCACAACGACAATCGTTTTGGCGAACTCTATCGAGTGGCAGTACGCAAACATTATAATAGAAAACGGCGAAAACATCACATTTGACCTAGTGCACGGCGACCTAACTTTGATAGCAAACCCAGGCGGGCACATTCCGCTGTGGCTGGAGGGCGTTAGCGTGGGCATTATCGGCGGCGGCGAGTTCAACATTGTGCGAGCAAGCAACAATTTCAGCATACTAGAAATGCGCGAATCCGAGTTGACAATCTCAAATATTTCGGGCGGCAGCATGATAAACATTTTGCAAAGCGGGTTGACAATTCTCGGCGACCTTGATGTTCCCGTTTTGCAGACATCGCAAAGCACGGTGGATATATCGGGCAATTTAAGCGGCTCAATTTTGGCAAACAGCACAAACAACATGGCGGTGCGGGGCAACGTTGGCGGCGATGTAAATTTGCGGTTCGGCGAAAACAGAATAACCGTAGGCGGCGACATTGGCGGCAGTGCCCATTTTGAACTCGCGCCCGAAGACTTTCAAGTGCCGCAAGGTTTCCCGCTGCTGACGGACGAACTTACAATCGGCGGCACTCTGCACGGCGAGATTATTTTCACGGACAGCGACCGCACGGAAGATTTACGCCAGCTGGACGATTATGACGAAATTGTTGAAATTGCTGGGCGTAGTTATTTTGTTTTTAGGGATAATAGTTTGCGTGGGGATTTTCGGGTGCTGTGGCTGGCGGAGTGAAATGTGGGCTTTCGCCAGCCTATCCCAACGCAAGCGGAAATTTAATTTGCAAAATTTTAGCATAAAGGAGCGATACACATGATTAAAATAGACAACCCAGTATACATGAGTTGCAAGGAGATACTGGAAAAATACCCAAACTACATGGTTTGGATAGGCAAGTACAAAGATTTGAACGAAACCCACGGTAATCATGGGGGTTATCCGTTTATGTTGCTGGAAGAGGACGATTTGGAAAAAGGGCTTTTTAGCACAGATGTTTATCCTGAATGGAAACCTACGCTGTTATACAGCACCTTTCCAATGCCCGAGTTTTTCTATTTTGATGAGGATTTTGAGGAGGATTTTGATTGTGATTAACAAGACATTTTACCCCGCACATTCGGAGGGTTTTGCCATTGAAAGAAACCATATGATGGTTTCTGTTTTGGCGATAAATTCTTTAGCAGGAGCGGAAACTAAAATTAATTTTGTGTACGATTCAGGTGCATCTATGACAATTATAAACAGGTGGCATTTTGAAGAGTTGCAAATAGCCAACTCCAAAATCGAAATGACAGACTATACTATGGGAACGTACGGAAACCCCGTGCCTGGGCATATTTGGCAACTGCCCTATTTGTTTATCGGCGGATTTTCCGTTGAAAATGTATCGTGTTTTACGCCCATTAGCCCCAAAAGCACCTTTAGCTTATTGGGTTTAACGGTTCTTGCCCATTTTAACCAATTTATTGATATGGGAAAATCCAAAATTTACTTTGAGATAAACGAGGAGGATTTGTCGGTGTATAAAATACAGGGTAGTAGGGCTTTTCGGGCAGCGGAGTATTAAGTAAGGTTGACGATAATATTGACGTAGGGGGCGACCCGCCACCTGCGTACACTTTTATTGAAACATTGGGGATTTGAGGACGGGCGACCGTCCTCGGTCGCCCGTTTTCCCATTCCGATTTAACTTAAATGTACGCAGGTGAATATCCGCCCCTACGTTGAAATAACTGCTTGTTGAATACGTCTTCTTACAAATTCGCATTTTCCAACTGGCGTATCCCCTGCAATATATGCTCCACATTGCTTTTGCTGTAAAAAATTTCTTCGTCTGTCAACTTCAAATTGAACGGCAGGGCTTGCTCTCGTATTGCTTGTGTAAAAAACATTTTTATTGCGACATCTATTGTCAACCCAAAATGATTTAACAATTCTTCCATTCGCTCTTTTGTGCTGTCGTCTATTGTAACATTCACATTCGCCATAAAAGCACCTCCAAAATTTTTTGCCATACCAACATTACAATAATATCACATTAAACCCAACCACGCAAGCCAAAATTCCCCGCCAACCCCTTTACACAAAATTTACATTATTTTTACAATTCCTAAAATGCCAGTTCTTCCCTATTTTATCACGAAAAATTTTCCAAAAAGTGTGCTGTCAGCACTGTACTTTCACAAAAGCCTTTAGTTATAATGGTTGTGTTGCAAAATTTGGCGAAAGGAAGTGAAAATTTTCAACCCAACCGCAACAAATTTATAATTTTATTTTTAATAGGAGGCTCTTATGAAATTTAGTAAAACAAAACGTGCAATAGCGGTATCGCTTGCACTAGTGATGTCTTTTGCGTTGGTTGCTTTTAACCCGTTTAACGCCTTTGCAGAAGATGCCGATTTCTTTTTTCCAACGCCGAGCGTAGTTGTTGAAGATGGCTCTGCTGTGCTTGACGAAGACGGCAACCCGATTGTTGAACACCCAACTAACGAAAACGGCGGCGAAAATACCGCCGAAAACGGAACAGAAAACGGCGGCAACGAAGATAACGGCGATAACGCCAACAACGCCAACAACGAAAATGAAACAGGCAACAACGAAGATAACGGCGAAAATAACAACAACGAAAACGAAACAAGCAACAACGAAAATAACGGCGAAAATAATAACAACGAAAACGAAACAAGCAACAACGAAAATAACGGCGAAAACAACAATAACGAAAATGAAACAGGCAACAACGGCGACAACGAAGACGGCGAAAACGGCGCTGACAACGGCGACAACGAAGACGGCGACAACGAAGACAACGAAAACGGCAACGATTACACCGACCCAGACTTCGAGTTCACATTCCCAACGCCAGAAGTTGGTGCAAACGAGGACGGCAACATTGTAGTTACGCACCCTGGCGGCAACACTTACATTATCGAGCAGGAAGTGCCGATTTTTCCAACATTGCCAAGTTTGCCCGCAAGACCTGAAACGTCTGCACCATCTGCACCGATTACACCTGTTGGGCAATCTTTCCAAACGCCGCAACCTATGAATTTTTTGAATTTTACGATAGAGCCGAGTTTAATAGATGTTAGACCCGGCGATGAAGAGGGCGTATATAATATATTTTTGCCTGCGGATTCTAACCCTAGTGTACCCGCAGTAGGGACTGGGCGTGCTATACGTATTTGGTTTAATGTAAATACCGTTCTAAATCTTGATACTGGAGAGAGATTTCCAATTACGGTAACATTAAACGACAATGAAGTAGAGAGTATTCCAGGGAACATTCCAACAATGACAAACCAAACGACGTATGTATCAACAATCTTGGCATTAGACAATAGTTTTGTACCATCTAACCCAGAAACGGTATATCACACTTTAACCTCTGGTATGAATGTTTTGGTATATGAAACATTTGGCATAACGCTAACATTTAACATCGATAACGGCGGCGGCGGCATTGCGAGCAATGCTTATTTGACGGATATTGATTTTCTGACCAATGCTGACATCAGCCTTTCGCCACGTTTTGACCAACGCATAAATTATTATGTTGCCCACATACCAGTACTTAGCGATGTTTCCTCTTTATCCTTAAATGTACAGCCCGCCAATTACCAATCTGCTGTTGTTTTGACATTAAATGGCACTATAATTAATCCTTCAATACCTGCAACAGCACCATACGCCTATCTTCAATTTAATATACTTGGGCAACTTGTGGACGGCGACAACAATTTCACTATCTCTGTAACCTCACAAGATACGAACTACAACCGCACATATAATCTTATGATTAGAGTGGGCGGCGAAGAACCCGAAACACCTCCAGAATCTGGTAGCACTTTTCTTTACAGTCTTAGCTTTTTTCCAGCACTACCAGGGGTAAGTCTGCATAATGTTCAACAACTTTTGACATCAACGGCACATAATACAGTTTTACCTCCCGATTTTGCGGAGGGGATTAGCCCATTTTTAACTGTGAATATAGGAGTTCCTTATTCCGCTCACACTCTAACAATAACTCTAAACGATGTAGAATTGCCGTCAGATTGGAGCAATAGGATTAACATTTTTGCAGACCGCCCTTATGACAATAGCTATCCTAGCTTTGTAGAGGGTCTAAATACTTTAGTTATAAATATTTCGGGCAGAACCCACACATTCAACATTGACAACCAAGCAGTCGGTCCCGAAACTCCGCCACCCCCAGAACTTAGCGATAACGCCTTTTTGACAGCTGTTAATTTTACAGATTTGGACGGTAATCCTTTGCAACTTACCATGTTGCCAGCGTTATTTACACAGGACACATTTAATTATAGAATTTTTGTAGACAGTTTTTTTGATATGCCAGGAAACTTTTATGTGTATGTAACTCAAGGCGATTTTGAATCCACTTTAGCTGCGGAATTGCTTTATGAAACGTCAACTGGCACAGGTTCTATGGTTATTGGCTTATCTACATCTAATAACCAAGGCGAACCTGCTCGGCTCATGGTTCAAAGAATTGCTTTCGGAATGACGGAAAACACAGTAAGAGTTACAGTAACTTCGCCAGATGGAACTGTAGAACAGATATACAATTTTGTGTTTATAGAGGGCGAACCACCTGAAGAAAATGATGATGCCTTTTTAACACAAATTTCTTTGCTAAACACAGAGCTTTCTATCACGCCACAATTTAGCCAAAATGTATTTAGCTATACTGTTCAAATATCCGAAGATTTTGAATTGCCCGCAACTTTGCAATTAACGGTATTGCAAAGTGATTGGAATTCCAGTTTAAGTGCAACGTTGAACGGTACAGTATTACCAGTTGTTCCGTCAACAGGCGAAAATGTTGCGGCTACTATGAACATTCCAACCTCTGCATTTACTGTTGGAGCAAACCTATTAGTAATTACTGTGCTTGCAACTGATGGAGAAACTGAATTAAGTTATACAGTTAATTTTCAGCTTGACGACGGCGGCGGCAACCTAAGCGACAACGCTTTATTAGAGCGTGCTTGGTTTCTATACACAGCTGACTGGGAATTAAATTTTGTGCCGCAATTTAATTCAAACGTGTTCAGTTATAATGTTGCTATACCCAACGATTTTGATATGGCACACATTCCAGTTTTGGGATTAGCAGTAGTTCCAAGCAATGAAAATGCAACTGTAGCTGCAACATTCAATGGTGTAAATGTAGAAATCCGACCAGAAGAATTTTTCGTTGGAGAACAGGCATATGTTCTCTCTATTCCTCTGCTTGATAGTGCAGTTGACGGAGTAAACTCATTAGTAATAACAGTAACAGCAGAAGACGGTAGCACCCAAACCTATACAATTAACTTCCAAATAGGCGAACCAACCCCACCCGCAATCAACTGGGACGGAATCTCCATAGGACACTGGGCTAACCAAGCCGTAGAAACCCATCTGCCAAACTTTACATTTAACCCCGAAACATTCAGCTACAATGTAACAATCCCCGCAGGTTGGGGCGTTGGCCATGCGGGTGGCACAGGGCTGGATATTTCGGCAATCGTGCATACCCCTGGCGTTATTGTAACAGCAACATTAAACGGGCAACCCGCAATCGTCCACTCCGACCCATACCAAGGCGGCATTTGGCATTGGATTCCGTTTGTTACCGCAGGTGCTGGCTTGCCCGATTTGGGAATGGATTACAACAGACTTCCCGCAGGAGCAAGCACCGTAGTAGTTACGGTTGGCGGCACGGCTTATACTTTCAACTTTACTAACAATGCGGCTGGCGTAGTAACGCCACCACCAGGTCCAGGCGGCGGCGGCGCAGTAACTCCACCGCCAGCACCACCAACAATAATTCCAACAGTACCAACCCCGCCAATAGTAGCACCAGGCGCAGGCCCGACAGCAGTCCGCCCACGCCCAAGCACAAGAAGAATACCCGTAGGCACAGCACCAGCGGCGGCAGGAGTAACGGTAGATGTCAACCTAAGCGATGCAAACGTAGTAGTAAACCTGCCAACACGTGTAAATGCCCGTGGTATCGCAACACTAAACATTACAGATGCCGCAATAAATCAAGCAGTAACAGCAATCCGCACCAGTGCCCGTGATGCCCGTGAAAGCGTAAACAACTTTGTAGTCCGTGTTGAGGCAACAGGCGACAATATAAACGGAGCAAACGCAACACTAAACAGAACCGCTCTCAACCGCCTAGTGCAAGCAAACGCAACCTTGCAAATAGCAACAGGCAGCACTTTAGTAGAATTGGATTCCGCCGCCATGCAATCATTGCTAACCGACACGCGCGGCAACATTAGAGTAACCGTCTCGCCGCCAATTTCGCTAAACGCAACATTCCGCAACGCAGTAGGCAACAACCCAGTATTTGTCTTTAGCATAAGTGCAACAACAAGCGGCACAGTACGCAATCTACCCGTTGGACAAATAACGCTAGGCATAGCAAGCGATACACCAACCTTAAACGTCTCCACGTTTGCAAACAACCAAGTAACAACAGTACCGTCAATGTTTGTAGATGGGTGGCATAGGTTTATTGGATTAAGCGGGATATTTGGCTTGTCTAACTAAAAGCAAAACCGTATAGCAAAAAGCTGTTGCAAAAATATTTTGCAACAGCTTTTTTTGGGGCGGAATTTTTGGATTGATAGGAAAAAACGGGCGACCGACCCGCCTGCCGACGGGCAGGGGACGGTCGCCCCTACGGGAAAACCACCCGCAAATTTAACCCTTACATCACAAACTTAACACGAAAACCCATTAAAAAAATTAGCGGGTCAAGGGGCGCGCTCCTTGCGGGGTGTGGGGCAGCGCCCCACGGTTTTAATGTTTTAAGCCGCGCGTTGTCGTAACTTGAACACATACGCCAAAATTTCAACAACAGATTCCCATAGTTCGTAGGGGATTTCTTCGCCTATTTCAACTTTGGCGTAAATTTCGCGGGCTACTGTGGGGTTTTCTATTATTGTTATGTGATGCTCGCTGGCTTTTTCTCTTATGCGTTTGGCGGCAAAGTCTAGGCCTTTTGCCACTAGCACGGGCGCTTTATCTCGGGAGTTGTCGTAACGCAAGGCAACGGCATAATGCGTGGGGTTTGTAATAACAACGTCCGCCTCGGGTACATTTTGCATCATGCGCCGCATGGAAACCTCGCGCATTTTTTGGCGTATCTTGCTTTTTATGTGCGGGTCGCCCTCCATTTGCTTGTATTCGTCTTTTACCTCCTGCTTTGTCATGCGTAATTTTTTTATGTGCGAATATCGAGTATAACCGTAATCCAATAATGCGATTAATATAAACAACGCTCCCACGGCAAGCCCCATATCTATCAGCAAATTTACTATAAATCCTGCGGAATTTAGTATGTTCATGCTAAGCATCGCAGGCACCATCGATATTCGGTCGCTTACCATAACGTAAACCACCGCGCCAACAACGGCAAACTTTGCCAACGATTTAGCCAAATTTACTATCGATTGCATGGAAAAAATCCGCTTAAAACCTTGTATTGGGTTCATTTTGGAAAGTTTTGGCATCATGGGCTTGGCGGTTGGTTTCCAGCCAACTTGCACTAGGCTAGATATAATGCCAACCAAAAAGCAAACAATCAGCATGGGTGCAACAATTAACACAACCCGCTGAAACAAAAATGCAATATACCCCGATGCCATAAGTGCCGCCATCGCATCGTTTGCATCAGGAATAATGCCAAAATTAAAGTGCATTAAATTAATCGTATTGCCAAGTATCCAGCCGCCAAACAGCCGCAACGCAAAAAACATCGCAAGCAAAGATAACGCAGTAGAAACCTCTTGGCTTTTTGCCACTTGTCCCTCTTCGCGAGCCTTTTCTAGCTTTTTTGGCGTGGGCTGCTCCGTCTTAGAATCCTTGTCCTGATCGTTGCCCTCCGCAAAAAAACTTAAATTCATTGGTATTATATTTGCACTCTTCGGTGCATAGCACAAGCCGAACTCTGTCCGCTTGGCTAGTTTGTGTTTATATTTCGTCATTGTGTCGGCACCATTCCCATCATTGTCTCCCGTATAGCCATAAGAGCCATGTCGAATATATGTTCGTGCATAACGCCTAAATTGGGCACCATAACAGTAAAAATGATAATCAGCCCCAAAAATAATTTTAGCGGCAAGCCCACAACAAAAATATTCATCTGCGGCACAGTTTTTACCATTATACCCAACGAGGCATCTACTATAAGCATTGTGCCAACCACGGGCAATGCAATGCGTATAGCCAAAAAAGTGGATTCTGTAATTAGGATTATTAAATACCACGCCAGCGGTGCGTTGCCAACCACAAAAGCCGTGCCGATGGGCAAAATTGTATAGCTGTAAAAAAATGTCAACAAAAAGCCGTTAAGCCCGCCAGTTACCACTAGTAACGCTATCATGGAAAAATAAAACAAATTACCAGTAACAGGCACTTGCACCTGTGTCATTGGGTCCATAACATTAACCATCATCAAACCAATCTGAAAATCTATCAGCTGACCCGAAAAAAATATCAAGTTAAACACCAAAAACAACACATAGCCCATAGCCAAGCCTACCAAAAATTCCAGCAGCATAACGTAAACAAAGCCCAAAGTGGTGTCCATGTAATAAACCACTTCCACCGAACCCGATAAAAATATTACAATAGTGGTGCATAATGCAAAAAACAACCTGCCAATCATCCAAATATTCTGGCTAGATATAACTGGTAGCACCAAAAAGAAAGCCAATACCCGAACAAAGATAAGCATAAGAACATCTATTTGTGCAAACATTTGTATTAAAATATCAAACCCAGTAATAGATGCCATTGTGCTAACCTCCTAATTCTAGCATTTTGCGGTCGTTTTGGTTTATAAAAATTAGTGCTAGAACAAACTAGAACGGTACTATAAGTTCTGGCAAGCTGATAACTATTTCACGAAAATATTGCGTTATATTCCCAATTATAAACGGGCCAAAAATAACCAACGCAACTAGCACCGCCACAATTTTAGGCACAAACGCCAAAGTCTGCTCCTGAATAGAGGTTACTGTTTGGAATATAGCGACAATCAAACCAACCGCCAAGCCCATCAACAGCGGCGGGGCAGCCGATAATATTATTGTAAACAGTCCCGATGCTACCATATCAATAACTCTTTGCTCGGTCATTTTTGTACCTCCATTCTAAATTAACTTCAAAACCGTGGGCGCTGCCCACACCCGCCAAGGCGCTGCCCTGGACTCGCAAGGGACTTCGCCCCTCCCGCCTGCCAGCGGGCAGGTG
>JGI24700J35501_10929845_pt1 | contig 10374 bp, 4 predicted proteins | sample TergutTh196P1_FD_35501 | JGI IMG/M metagenome (IMG submission 35501) | reverse complement strand
GGGCATAATGGTGCCCGAAACATGTTGAGCAAGCAATAAGATCTGCAATAAAAATTCATCTGTTGCATCTAGTTGGCATTTTATTTCCACATATTTGCTCATAAAATTAAATTTTAATATCACAGCCTCTTTTCCATTCATTAACCTATTCTTTGATTGGGCTGTTGTTGACTTTGTCAGTAGTACAATAAATAAGCTGGGAAGTAGAGTTCCCTGTCTGTAACTTTGGGGCATCACTACATAATTCATTATAAAATATTTTTATAATGCAATAAACATTCTTCATAATTTAACCTTCTTAGTGCCGTGTGGCCAGTCTGCTGACTTCCGGTACTCCTGCGTGTTATGCCAATGAGCGATCTGTTGGCCACCATTTTAAGTGCAATAAGCTTCCTTCTTGTTCACTTGAATAGCTGGACTCTGTGACTCACTATGTATCTCAGTATTTCACTGTTTTGATAGGTTATTGATTTTTAACATAACCTACCCATACAACCTGACACTAAGAGTGATGACCATTAAATACAGCATAAACTAATTGTTAAGACGAGTCAAAATGACTAATCTATTTTGTTTTACCACTATGGCAATAGTAAGGAAACATAAAAAAAGTGGAAAGTGTAAATAGGAAGGTTATGTCTTTATGTGCTGGCTGCCCTTAGTCAGTTATAAGTGTTCACAAAGAATTACCTCGTTATTATTAATGGCCCTTCAGTGTTTCCTGTGATTGATAATTAAATTAGTTAGTCCTAAGGAAGTGTGCTTGTGCTCAGTTGTTTAAGAGAAGATATATTTTTGCAGCAATGTCAAATATGAAACTTCATGATGACTGCACATCGCTGGATAGAGACACTGTAGGACCTCTTCCAGCACCAAACACAATGCCATCACCTTGGGGAGGTACACACATGCCATATTCAGGCACTTATCTACCTCACACAGGTGCAGGATATGCACCAATGCCATTCAACTACACAAATGAACCATCTGTATATGGATATGCCCGTGAAGAAAGTGTTCATAGTGGTTCAGGTAAGTTGGGTGCATGTTTTGAAATAATTACATTTCAAACCTGCAGAAGTGCCATATCTTTTCCATGACTTTTCCATGAAAGAATTGTATGGATATAATTAACATGTATATTTATTATGACTGCCTTGTTGATGCTTTGGAGCTGTAGTTAAGTGCCTAATGTACTCTGCAAAAGACCCAGGATTTGATGCTTAATGGCCTCCCATGATTATGCATGTTCTTGGCCAATGACTTCAGCGGATCTTTTGTTTTCTTAGCATCACACTGTGTGTTGACTGTAGTTGACTTTTGGCACTAGAGAGTTAGTATGTATTCACATTCAACAAAAGAAAAGTACAGAAAGTGTCTTTTCTTTCCCCACTTCTTTCTTAAATTAAAATGTGTAAATTGAGAAACTGCATCATTTGTGTATGGTTAAGGCCTCATTACTCATCATACCTGTCCAGTGGGGCATGAAATATAGTGCACTGTAAGAAACAGCGTTGAATTATTACTGCTGATCATTAAAACTTTGGATTCTGTTAATGAAAATGTGTTGGCACACATATTTTCTAATACACATTATTCTTGTTTTTCATTAAATTCATGTTCCAAGAAACTGAAGCATTCTGTGTGACATTATGCCGCAGTATTTACCTGAATAGAAGATGCCCCTGTCCAACCTTCATAGTGGTCACTGTGCAGGAAAATGCCTTAACAGAACATGTTTCACTTTGTGCATGATTAAAAGGCAAGGCCCCCCACCCCTTTTTTTTAGATTATGAGTTAGGAAAAATTCTCATTATGGTATTTGCTGCCTCGTTGCCACATGATTGTGTTAAAATACTCTCAAATGAGAAACGGTGGTGGACACAAGATTGCTTTATGCTCTATTAAAACTTTGAATAGTCACCTGTCAACCAAGTTATGGGTGAAGATGTGGTTGAAGATACTGGAGAACTGAAATTATCTTATATTATAGATGTTAGAATTATTGTATCTCATACTTAGCAGTTTACTGCAGTATGTAGGGTGTTTAATGCAGCACCAGGAAGAGGGAGAACTGGAACTGTTTAATATATATATATGTGTGTGTGTGTGTGTGTGTTTAATATTTAGCAAACCTTTGCACTGTTCTAGTTCAGACTGTACCATTTATTTTTTTTATATTTTAATGAAAGAAACTTCACCTGCTTAACCCCCCCACCCCTGCCTACAGAAAGGTTCCATTTTACAGGTATTGTAAGTATTGATAAGTCGGACCCCAGATCATCCTGGCTGTTAAATGCTTCTGCTACAGAATGGTTTACTCCATGCCCAGGTTCTGTTTCAGACAGATTTCACTGTATTTACAACCTCATCATAATGTTTTGTTGGTAGTTATTGTGATTAATCTGCAGGTGGAGAATAATGGGATATTACTTTAATTTCATTATGTATTTAACATAAAATGCTTTGTGTTCAGAAACATTCTCACAGTTTGTGACTGACCAGTTGCAAGACACTGGTGGTGTTTTTGCTACTTAAGTATTATTTTCATAACATGCAACATAATGTATGAAACATGTTTTCATTCAAATTAACAAAATACCTTTTATGTGAAACAGTGTTACAATGTAATGTTTGAGAGTTTGTAATATCAAATGAGGAATAATCTCTACTGACAACTGAGTTAAATCACATTTGAGGTAAGAAAATTTGTAATTTCAGAAACGGTTTCCAGCCTACAATAAAAGTGATATTTTATAGTGTCTTAGCTGTAATGAAACAGCCTTATTCCACAACAGCAGCATTGGTATTGTCAAGAACACCCAAATATTCTTTCTACATCATACCATCTTTATTGTGTTCCACATCTTGCTTTTAAGTAAAGTTATGTACAAATGCATTTTCAAATGTGTCTTGTAATTCACTAAGTAAATGTATTTAAAAACCACGGACTGGATTGCCATAGCAGTATGCTGTAGGCCGGTATTCTGAAAGTGCCTGGTTTAAATCTCACCCAACAGGAACACCAGTGATCTTGTTGAGGTTCTTCATGGTTGTCCTCAGCCCCTCCAGGAAATTGCTAAAATGGTACCGTGTTTCACTTCAGAGTCATTTTCCAGTTTGTCATTTGCTGCCATGTGTTGCTGTGTAGCCTTCAAATATGGGAGTATTAATGATTAACCTACCACAGAAAAGTGGGGATCATTAAGAATGTTCATTTCATTTCCAGTTTACAGAATCCTGCCCTAAGCATACAGTTCTTCATTGCTCAGGTCTAAGTGTAGGACATTCTTTTTTGCATACTACAAGTACACGATTTATAAATATTTTATTTTTATGGCTTTCCTCGTGTTTTTGTGCTCTAGAGATTTTGTGGCATTCAAACTAATGTGTTTAATTTTTGTATCAGGTGGCTCCAGTAATGGTTCAGAACCTGTGTGCAAAGAAGCTGGTGCAGACATGATGAAGTCGGGTAGTTCAGCCAGCGAGAGTGAATTAGGGGTTGGTGGTGGTGGTGGTGTTGGTGGTGGTGGTAACAGCGGTATAGTGACAGCTGTGAAACCATCAGGTGGCCGACGGTCAGGCGGATCTCGGTCACGTTCTAGTGGTTCAGAACAGTCTGTAGCTACCACATCTACGGCGGGTCCACAGTCACAGCACCCTCTTCAGCAGACACAGGATCTATCCGGTAGTAGGCAATCCTTCCGCATTGCCATGGGCAATCCTTGTGAATTTTTTGTTGATGTCATGTAGAGTATTTTTGTTTAGTAGTCACGTCCATAAGAACCAGATTTCACTATGCTCATATCTTTGTGCTGGAACAAACCAGGCTCTGATGCAGTTGGTTCTGTACCATTCATACAAATTGTTGTGCCAAACATGTCCACATTCATTTGTTGGAGTTAGTATCCAGCATACAACTTCCAGGAACATGTGTTGAAGTGTTCTTGACTAGCATAATACAATACCACAATGCTGTTAGGATCAGTAATATGGAAACCTCATTGTTTGATATAACCAGTAAAATATACATCAATCTACTGCATTTTTCAATGACATCAGAGAGGAGGAAGTTGCACATTGAGAGAATTGTTTTGTTTAATGCACTGCAGAGTTTTATGCATTATTAAAGCATATGAATTAGACAGTGGTGTAAGTGATTAATAACTACAAACATCCAGGAGAGAGTATGTGATACATGTCTCTTTGGACTCACAGCCCAAGGGTTGCATGACAGTCTGGAAAAGAAAAGAGGGTTACTCATGCCATTATACAATAATTCTTGTCCAGCTAATGTATTTACTGCTATCTAGTGGACCAATAATACTGAATTTTTTTTTAAGTTCTTTATTATATACAGTGCTGGGTATAAATTAAAAATATCACATCCAGAATAGCCTGCTTATATATTACAATTTACTTGTATGATGGTCAGTCTATAGAGTGTTCATAAACTTGCTTAACAACTCTATATTTTTGTGATTAGCTGTTATTAAAATTATGAACTTAAAGTTGAAGTAACATGCAATATACATACAAGTTCTTGTAGCTGAAGATTTAGGTCTTCCGGGTTGTTACAGTATCATGTAGGAAGGAAAGTCTTGCTTTGCTTTATTGGTTCTTTAAATTTTACGTAGATGAGCAGTGAGTTCTTACTAGAGCTGTGTTCTCAACATTAGTCTCAAAATAGATGGCTGCCTACATTTTGTGTATGAATATGTTTCTATTCGGTTATGGCTATGTCATCAACATCAATTTCAGAAAGATCACTCCATCAAGAATTCCTCTGATCTGCCTTTTTACTGAACCCCTGCCATTTTCCCATATGAACTGTGATTCAAATCTTTTTTAATCGCATTATGTTCCATCCTTTCAACATGTTCACAACTTTTACAGAAAATATGCAGTGTTTTTCATCTGTGATTCATATGATATTTTCATACTTTCATCAGTCAGTGACTTACTTCTGTTGATGATTGGTCAGCAGCTGCAGTTTACAATCATGTTCCCTCTAATATGTATTAAGCAGCACATCTTACCATGATCTCATGAACATCCTATGAGTTTTTTTGCAGGGTTTGTCTTAGTGTGGTGTGTAGTCTCAGGAATTTTATTAATTTTCTTATACTTGTGTTGTTGTAAATGTAGCATCTGATATCACAAATGGTAACATTCATTGATTTGATGTATTATTTGATTTTTTAACTTATTATATGTTTTATTTCTCAGTAAACTATTTCTTTAGTTCTCTTTGCAAAAATTTTAAAAATTTACAGTAGTTTGTTTGGTATTATAATTGGCATGTTTCTTTCTGTAATTCATGTTTTGATATTGCCACAATTGCATGATCATATTCATACAGTGTATTGACTTCACATTATTAATGATGAATTTGCTAGTGTCATTCTTAGTGGCATTATTTGCGTAAATATTAAAAATAATGGCTAAAGAAAAGCCTAATCTGCGCCTAAGCAGTGACTGAATTTGTCCCCATTTCTTACCCACTACTACAGACCTGGGAAATGTTTAAGGCCTTGGTTCGGTTTATATCTTGCTGAACAACTTATTCAGGATGTGGAATTCCTGTATGGAACAAAGACGTTCAAAGAGTAGATATGGATTTTTTAAAATTAATCACGTGTCACCCTCTCTATGTTTAACCCTTAGGCACTGGAATTAAGTGCCCATTATACTCTGCAAAAGACCCAGGATTTAAATGGATGCTATTTAGTCTGCATATTCTTGGTGATGATGTTAGTGAATGTTCAGTTTTATCAGTGTTACTGTGCATTTTGACTGTAATAAGCTTCCAGCACCATTTATTCGTTCAGTATTCTGTCTGACGACAGGTCCAAAGCTTCCTCCACATAGTGTGATTTAGAGCTTCCCCCTTCAAATGAGAGTATCCTCTCCTGTCCTTAAGGTCATCCAGTAGCTTCCTACATCTTCTTCCTTGTCTTCTTGTTACTTCCATCTCTCCCTTTATCTTTCCTTCGATAACTTGTTTTAGAAGGTCGTTTCTACGTAAGATGTGACCAATCCAGTTAGCCTTCCATTTCCTTATTTCATGTAGGATATTCCTCTGCTCAGTGACTGTAAGTAACACTTCTTCATTTCTCATATGATCGGTCCAACTGATCTTCTCCATCCTTCTCCAGCACCACATTTCAAAACTTTCCAGGTATTCTTCCAGCACCAAAGGGATAAATAGAAAGTGTTCCGGTACAGATACAACATTTGTGCTGTTGGGACTTGTATGTGGGTTGAACTTGTAGCTGTCAGCTGAAGGTAGGCCATCACAGGCCAGTAGCCAGGAAGTGACAGGTGAATTGAATATTGTGAGAAGATACATGTTCTTGATAATGGTAATCCAAACTCTTTGTAAGCTGTGCCATAATTTGGATTGAATTGCTTTATCAAATGCCTTATGTAATTATTAGCAGTATGAGCGTTTCAGAATTACAGTTTGTTGAGGTTGTTTGTTGTTTGGTAGTAAAGATTATAATTTAACAGTCTTCTCTAATTGTATCTTTCTTGTTTGATAAAGCGTTTCTGCAGTAGTATGAATTTGTGTGCTCCATGTACCACCTGACTCTTGATGTAGGAATGTCATTTGTATGGATTGTACTCAGTTTTTTTTTTTAATATTTGCATTTCTGATTATTTTACAAATTTTCTATCTTGCATGATAACATTGCAGCACATTAATCATTCACTAATGTTATAGTAGCATCAGTGCACATGATCCTGAACAAGTCTGGTTTTTTAATATTGAGTGCAATTAATGTGGGTGTATAAAATTTTAAATATTTCAAGACTCTTGGGGCATCTCTCACAGGCCACTTTGCTGTGAAACTTATACTTCTTTAGGAATAGTGGTTCCTCAATAACAAAAATATGTGGTAGCATCAATATTTTTCTGGAATTACTTTATTTCTGTAAAATACAAAACAGTACAATCATTTAAGCTACATTTTCTTCCAAGTAGTCCCCTTGTGCAACTGTACACTTCTGCCAACAACTGTAAAGATGTTGGAAACTTTCCTGGAAGCCATTTTGTGAAAGACTCTTCAGCTGTACTGTTGCATTCTTTATTATGTCAGTAGCATCACAAAAGCACCATCCCTTCAGTGCTGATTTCAGTCCAGAGAACGGATAAAAATCAGCTGGAGCCAGGTCAGATGAGTATGGGGGATGCTCCAGTAAGGTCACATTGATCTTTGCTAAGAATTCTTTAACCAAAACCAACTTGTGCGCTGGAGCATTGTCAAGTTGGAGAAATGAACCGTTGGTTCTCCATTTTTGGGGGCTTTTTCTTTCTGACCGCATCCCCAAGGTGACAAAGGACATCAATTTACATTCTTTATTCACAGTAGCAAGTCCTGTCAATTATACCAGAAAAGTCCAGGAATTTTTTGAAGCTACTGTGCATTGATAGTGCATGTTTATTGAAGTATATACTGTAGTGCTGTGTGAATTCAAATACTTTTGTTTCATGTTATAGCAGTGACAGTATTGGTAATAAGACATTTTACTTTCCTTTTTTCTGTTTCTTTCTCCTATGCATTATTATTTTTGTACTGTTCACACTAAACGTTCCATTTGCATGGAGATTAATTAAACGACAGTGTTGGTTTTAACTTTTAGCGCGTGATTTATAAAAATCATAAGAATTATTTCAAAAGAAAAAGACAAAATTATGAGCCAAATTGAATTTTGTGGAAAATACAACAAAAATTATGCAGAATGTCTAACAATGCAGTAAATTTCCCTGTTGCCTAAATGTATGAAATAAATTTTGAAGTGTGTTTGTTTTTCATGTATTCGCATATGTGAATATAAGTTGTTTGAAGGTTAGTCTGTGCTGCCACTGTTACTGTTTCTGACATAACTGTTCCAGAACTGAAAATTTTACTACTGTAATATACTTATTATTCATCAAGATCTGTGTTTTCATATAATTGATTTCATGTGTTAGCACAAGATGCATGACATTGTTAGACCATTGCACTAATGAAGATACGTATCTGTTAAATGTCTTGTGGATATGGGCCCTTCTGAATGTAACGCATGACACACTGGGCAAATAGTACTTCATGTTTGAAATAATAATATTAAATCCTTTTATTTAATTTTAAGTCATGAATAATTACGGTGAAAATACAGGATTGTCTGTAATCATGTTTTCATTGGATGGAAAAAAAAAAAGCCAACTAGATGCAACATTAACGGTTTTTTAATAAATCCAAATTAGCTCGACATGTTTCGGGCAGCAATTTTGCCCATCTTCAGGAGCATTAGACCGTGCAATACAGCTTGTGGTATGTTGTACCCAATACGTTTCTGGTGGGTGATCCGGTGCCGGATGTCACCAGATCACTGACCAGCAATGTACTGGGTACAACATACCACAAGCTGTATTGCACAGTCTAATGCTCCTGAAGATGGGCAAAATTGTTGCCTGAAACATGTCGAGCTAATTTGGATTTATCAATAAACCGTTAATGTCGCACCTAGTTGGCTTTCTTCTTTACCATCCTTGCTAATGAAGCACAATCAAACAAATATTAAACATATTTTCATTGTTTAATGACAGTTATTAAACAACAAAACATGACCATATGTTCATTGTAGCTTTTATGTGATATTACACTGAAATAAATTTAATCTAAACGCGTAGTACTGTATGCCCACTTTGTGTCATACTTTACATTCAGATGGATGTGTATCCTGTAGACACTACATGCCCTTGTGTAACAAGACATACTTCAGTCCTTGCCTTATGTAATGGTGTGACAGTGATGCACAAATTGCGCTGTAACACGTATCCATTTGTATCAAATAACAGAAAATGAGCATATTAGTGTGTTAGTATAGTGATAAAAAATGCAGCAGTATGCTACAACTGAAATTATAAATTGTACATGAAAGTAGTATACATGCAGTGTGATATTTCACACCTTCTCATAAACATGATATTCATATTTAAAAGCTGTTTTTCATGGTTAACTTTGTAAATTTGTAAATTATCTGCAAAATGTTGGTATATCCTGGTGCTTGAGCGTACCATATTTCTTTACGCCACCTTCCATGTCATAAGATTTCTGTCTTTTACGTCTGTGGGAGCCACTTTGTCTTTGTGGCAGTTCAGCCAGCTATCAAGTACCCTGCAGCAGGAAATGAATAGTAACAGTACTGTTAGTTTCATGTCACAGCTGAAGGCAGCATGGTTTCTTTATGATTGGAAGTTGTCATTAGGACTTTGGTTTAAACATTTCAAATCAGTGAGTTCTGTGCTCAATAAACACGTTGCTGAATGTAGCCTGTTTCTCTGGGTTTGTCTTCTATTATTTTCTTGTACTATGGCTGTTGACCTCATAGTTCCATTTTAATACAATGCTTCATCTCATGTCTGGGTATATGAATTTGTGTTGTTTATTTTGTACGAAAGAACATTACGTACAATGAAAAGTGAGTGAAATGTGTTTGGTGGTGTCCAGAATGTACTTTGCTGCATAAAACAGTGGTTTTGTTAAATGAACATGAGATGTGTGCTGGGGAAACCGCATTTGTTTTTATGGAACGTCTGATCTAATATTATAACTGCATACTGTCATGGATGTTGGAGTGGAAGATTTCAAATTTTCAATTACCTGCCATTCATTTTATCAATATTTGGCTGTAGGTCACATGAAAAACAATTAATTTTAATAACATTTAATTTGTTCTCAATATTTTAAATCTTTACATGGGTCAGAAAACATGCATTACTTCTGCATTTATATGTATAAACAGGTTCTACTGGACTAACTGCAACTGTACTATATGAATGTAATAGCTGTTAAAATTGATATGTGTTATTTCTTTAATGTGCAGATTTTTGTATAGTTTAATATACCACAGTTTTTGCTTTGCTTGTTTGTTGTGTACTGCCTGCTGCAGCCACCTGAATGCAACCAGTTGAACAACTATTTCCTGTCATGTTACTGATTACTTGATGCTGAATGTAGTTGTGTATTGTGATTCATGGGCAATATTTGATAATTGTGTCATTTAATTGTTTTCCCTGTATCATTATTCTTTGATTGGTCTGCATGGATATATATTGTCTCATATTGAGATTCTTGGCCTTCACACTAGCCAGTGTGATTTTGAGTAATAAACAAACAGGATACATGTGGATCAAATTCTGGGATTGTTTATCCTGTGTAATTTACATGTGTCAGTATAGGTAAGTATTCATGCTTGTACTCCTCTTGATTTCATGCATGTGACTTGAGACTGAAGTGCATTATTTATTGTCTGGGTAATATTTTTTTTGTCAGTGATACATAACACTAGTCAACAATTTTCAACTCTTTTTTTTTTTTTTTT
>JGI24700J35501_10929846_pt1 | contig 10382 bp, 9 predicted proteins | sample TergutTh196P1_FD_35501 | JGI IMG/M metagenome (IMG submission 35501) | reverse complement strand
TAAGTTTTTTTTTTTTTGGGAGGGGGGGCATATGAGGGTGAAATGTTGCAGGGAGTTCAGTATGAAAAACTGTGTAATATTCCTGTTTTATGTAAGGTAAAGATAAAGCTATCCCATTACAGGCCTGGACAGGCCCTGAGTGTTTCAGGAGGTTGAGGCTCCCAGCTTTCAAGACATTCGGCACATGGAGGTAATAAGGTTGTCAGCCCTATACACTGGTCACCCATTACCCCCCAGGAAATATTCCTGGTACTCATTTCTGTTAGGGGCTGAATCAACCCCAGGGCCATAATGTGGCTGGAAGGATTATGTCAATGAAAAATTCCAGTGACACCACCATGAAACAAACCCGTGACCTTCTGGTTTGTAGCGCAGTGCCTCAACCAACTGTATCATTATTATTTGAAAGAGTGATGTTTATAGTGATATTCTGGCTGTTGAATGAAATTATTATCGTTTTGTTGGCCATTTAATATTTCCTTTTTCCAGAAGGAGAATTATTTGTGGAGCACTGCTTGGGTGAGGGAGGGGATGGGGGCATGAGTGAACTCACATAGCTTGTACTGTTCTTGTGTTGTATTGTTTTGTGTGTTTGGTTTTTTTAATGACTTCTTGCACACATCCTGTTGTGATTAACTAAATTCTGGATTTGTGGAATGTCTGATGTGTGTGTATGTTCAGAGATGGAGAAAGAGACATGTTAGGAAGTCATTGAAAAAATATAGAACATTAAATGGAAGTTTTCTTATTCAGATCTTAAAGAACTGTGTTCATGGAACAACAAAAAATTTGGAATCATTGGTAAGCAGTGTGCATTACTTACAGTCTTAAGCACAGCTATTAATTTAATTATCAAGTACTCTGTAGTAATTAATTTTGGGCTTACTTACCTCATCAATTAAACAGTGGTTGCCGGTTCAGTCCCTTCATCTCTTTTTTCTTCCTATGCTTGTGCTAATTTACATTTACGTTTTGTTGGCCTACATGTATATTTTTTAATCTCATCATTTGCATTTACACTGCTGAGCCACTCTGCAAGTACAAACCACATGTTTTGTTTCATAATAGAAATTTTGTTACACTTCAAGGAGTGGCTTTTTTTGTTTTCTGTGATGCTATACATGCAAATTATTGTTATCTTAGTCTTACAGACATACACTCAAGCTCCCTACTTTTGTAACTGCTGAGTACTATGAAGGAAACATTCTGTACCTGCCCTTCTCTGCATTGGCCCTTCTATAATTTCATTGTCATTTTGTTTATTGTCTTCCAAGCAGTTTTCTTGGTTGGATGATTTGCTAGTTGGTTCTTGCAAAATATGTTGCCTGGTCTGTGAACCTGGAACAACTGAAGTGATGAAAACAATTCCACATAGACATAATTGTGGTAGCATGGAATGTTTTGAATAACTTGGCTGCAGGGGTCCTGGCTTTGTGGAGTCCCCTGTGGTCACTGACTGTGCAGGTTGGGTTAGGATGCCATTAATTTAAGTTATTATTGTGACAATGAAGTGAACTCTTAAGTGATCAGCTGTGTTCATATGGAATAGAATTTTGATGCTTCAGAGGCATGCCTGCCCAGTGAAGGATATGGACATTGCTCAGAGTGTCACACCATTATTTTGCATTTATGTTGTATATCACCTGAAAGGACTTCCTTGCAGAATGCTAATGGTTTGTTAATTTATTGCTTTATGGTTATGTAATGGTGCTCATAGTAACTTGGACTATATAATGTATAGTTTGTTGGATATGTAATGAAATTAATATAGCTTTTTGTCTTCAGGGCTGTGAACCACATGAAGAACTAAGAGATATCTGTTTGAAATCATATGATAAGGGATTACGTGATAATTTGGCTGTGTACCTTTCTGAGAAAAATCTCCTTTGTCCAGATGAATTAGAAGCTTGGGACATGTTGAAATTAATAGAAACAATACTTCAGTCTAAATCTTTTCAAAACATCAGGTGAGGAATTTATGTAATAACTGATTTATTTCAAATGCTATGCCAGATGAGCTTCTGAGGAAGTAGAATTGTCTTCAGCCTTTTATCAGGTATGTAGATTTGTATTTGTTACGGCATTGTTATTATTCTTCACAATTTTCCTCTTACAATTTTCTTTATGTGTTTAGTTCATTGAAGGTTTCTGCAATTGCACATTGTTGTATGCTGTGGTATTTGTGAATCAGGCTTTCATTTCTTTGTGAGTCATGTTTTACTACATTTTTGCCAGTGTATTACAACACCCATTGTGTAATATATTGTTTGGAAATGATTAGAATGATGGGTAAAGACTGGAACTTTTCTGTTCCTTTTGTAGCACTGGTTTATGTTGCAGTTGTACATGCAACCAGTAACACTGGTATTTTGTCACTGGTTTTTGGTGTATGTGAGTTGAAAATAATTTTAAATCATCTGTGTTGTTAGATTATTCTTGCTTCCTGTCATTCTCTAAATTTTCCTGGATAATTACAGTCTACCAAATTTTATTTGCTACTGTTTGTGGAGTGCATTAGGAACATAAGTTCCATTATCTTCATTTCCACTTTGTGGTGCATTAATTTAAGCCTCTTTCAACATCATATACTCATTGCATCATTTTGAAGGTTGGTCCTTTGTACTGTTAATAATTCACTGCTGAAAACAAAACTTACAAATCCTGTTCACTTTTCAATGCAGTGTTCACATTTCCTATATGCATATGAAACTCTGAAATGTTCTGGGGACTCTTCTTTTGTGGTGTGTTTACTTCAATACAGTTCTTGGTTAGGTGTCTGTGGATGACTCATCTTTGAGAACAAACTGAAGTCAGAGGTAGGAAAGTTGGGTGAGTCAGGAGGATGAGAAGAGACAAGCTAAAAATTGTATTGCTGGACATTTTACATCATGAATAAAATGCACAACAAATAGGGAACTCCCTGAACATAACCACGTTACATAATCACTGCAGTGTGACTTGTAGGAGTGAAGATGGGAACATTAAGATAATTTGTGGCAGAATGACATCCTAAGGTGGTAAATTTGTGTAACCACAAAGGAATGGAACTTCTGGAATGCACCTCATATGGACTATAAGGCAAGGGGCATACAGTGATACTAAGTGTATAAAGAACTGTAAGAACAAACATTCATGTCAAAATTATGTTAAGTATACTAATGTATGTTTCAGTATGACTGTCTTGTCATTTGATGGCAATGGGTAGTAGTGCTGAATGGTAGTTACTAATTGTAGTTTGCATATGTTACTGTGGGAAGTAATAGTGTCTGAGGTCATGAAAGTTATGATCTGAGTGATGTGTTGTCCAATGTAAAATTATATTTATTGACCAAACTATGCTTTTATTCATAACTGTGCATGTAAAATCATTATTAGCTTGCTTTTCATATCTACATGTTTTTCTGTGTGTCAGTCTGTTTGTAGTAATTTTGAGTCTGTTGCCATCTATTTCTTGGTCTGCGTCTCAACATAATTGTTTCCAAATTCTTATATAATATTTTTGGGGGAATTCTATTTTCTTCCATTCTCTGTACATTCCCAAACCAACGTAATTAATTTGTATGATTATAAATTTATCTTCATAGCCTCACCATGTGATTTGAAACATACAGTGCATAATAGGTGTCATGTGTGTGAGATTTTAGGTTCTCCCAGCAGTGTTGCTGACACTTCAAGTCTCCTTGGATATTATGCTGTATTGCTGGATAAATATTTTCCTGTGTGTTGAAGGATTATAATACCTTCATCTTCAGGGTGAAACAGTCCAGCCCAGTGACACAATGTAATACCCCAGAAGACTTGTTTCTGCAGGTGTCATAAGTGCTTCATAGTATTCCTATTTTTCTTACAGTTTTCCTGTAAGACTTGCACCTTCATATAAGAGGCATGTTGAACCGTGTGATATGCCAGAAATGTCTGAGAACTCAGATAAATTATCTATTAACACAATTACACAGCAAACCAGAGAATGGAGGTGTATGGTATTAGTGGAACTCTACTTTAACACCTTGGGTAAGTTAAGTCATTCAACTGAAAAAGTTGGTGTTTGCTTATTTTTATGTATTTTAACAGTTCTTTCTCAGCTGCATAAGTTACATAGCATTATTACATTATGTGATCCAGTGATTTTGAAGAATGAATTCTGTAGGATGTGGAAGGAAGTGACCATTACCTATTTGAAATAGTGTACCGATATTGGCTTGGAGAGTCTAAATAAAACTATGGAAACAGTCACGATAATTGGTTTTTGGCCAAAGATTGAGACTGAACATATCTGTAATATGAAGTGTGAGTGTATTAAGTTGTGAGGTTCTGTGTTGAGGCAAAATTTAGACACTTTTAAATGTGAGAACTTGACAGCCATAATTCTGGTTATTTATCATTATGTGTAAATTTTGTATTGTGTTCTAGTTCACTGTCATGCAGGAAATATATTTAATTCCTTTATTCTGTTAATTGTTCAAAGCAGAGCCTACATTTGTTTATTTACTGTGGAATTTCCAAACAAGAATATACAAGGATTCAGAGTAGTTGCAAATGTTCCTGTCTTGCTGATGATGTGCTGCCTGACCACTAGACTGGAGGGATATGAAACATGTTCAAGAGCTCTTAATGTTTTCTTGGAATCAGTTAACGTTTTAAGTAGCTTATGCATGCCAGTGTTTTTTATGTGCAAGGTCAGGAGTATGAGTCTGCTGGACTGTTTATCCAGGAATTGTACATTTTGTTCATTTTTTTACCACTGAAAGAGACTGAGAAAGTGGTCTTGTTGGTACTAACAGTTGTACAGTTTCATTTTTACGTGACTTGATTTATAAGCAGTGCTGGGATAGCATGGTCAGTGTAGTAACATGCCTTGGGCTGGACCATCCAAGATTTAATTCCTGCCAGGGACAAGAGATTAATAATTTCACCAAAGTGTCCAGAATGGCTCTGAGGCCCACTGTGCCCCCTATTCAGTGGGTGTCAGGGGTTCTCTCCCTGGGGTAAAGTGGCTGGGGCGTGAGGCTGACCTGTGACCACCATCTGGTGGTGGGGTTAAAAATGAATGGATCTATACCTCTGTGTTATTTAATTTACTTCTCATTTATGGTGTGCTTACTTATTCTGTTTGTTACTTCATGTCAGGGGCAGCAAGTGATAGAAACAAGGTCTCTGTGATTCTATGACATCAGAGTGTCTGAGTTTTCATTGTGGCAACTAGTATTTTCTGGATTGTTGTTCTAAAGGCTTAATATTTTGCTGTTTGTTTATAATTCTGAAGTTTCAGTTTACATTTAAACTGGAAGTCTTTCTGTGTAAAACATCTTTCAACATAAACGTAATGGCATAACTGATTTGAAATCAGTCACTGCAACTTCATCCTTATTAGAATATATAGTGGATGCTCTGTTCTGTTGTCAGTTGGCATAACAAAGAAAGGAATGTTGTGAATGGCATACATAACTTGTGATTTGAGATATTATTCTGGAATTTCACTGGAGGGACTGAGGGAAACCATGAAAAACTTAAGGAGACTTGATCTTTGGGCTGAAATTTGAAACCAAAACCTTCTGCCTATGAAATAGTATTGTTGACTGCATGTTTGGTAGTTCATTGTATATAATTTACTACCAGTGCTTCTGTGAATTATGGCTGCTGACATTCATGACGGGTTTTAAAGACCCTGTGCCAAACACTGACAAAATCAGAGATTAGAGGCTTTAACAGTAGTGGTGATTTAGATTCAAGTTTCCAGGAATGTGCCATGTATTACTATTGATGGGTTTATATCCCAGAAGACATGAATATTCACTGCCCAAATCCATTTTTATTTAGATTTGTTGAAAGAGGTATCTAGATCTCTGAGAGTTTTCTGAGGTGTTTTTTGTAAGATATTCAAAAATGGTGCATTTTCCATGTTTAACAGATGAGAGGCTGAAAACGCTTATTGAACCAGATGTGGCCTGGAAGTATTTGCTATTTAATAACAGAGAAGATATGCTAATAACTTGGATCAGTGCTTACTACAGCAAATTTGAAGGATCCACAGACATAGTTACGAGAAGCAGTGGCCAGACTTGCACCAACAAGGAACCTGATGCAGAAGATACTGAAGAAATTCAGATACAAAGATTGTTTTTACTTTGGGATATAACACAGTCTATGATTGACAATATTTGTGATGTGTGTTGTATGACAAGAACCAAAGAAATTGTGTTAGATCACTTAAGTAGGTGAGAATCCTCTTTTATCCTCATTGGAACCTGTTTTCATGATTTTATAAGAGAATGGTGGCTTATGAATTCATATTCAAGTTTCCATATATTTATCTACTCCAAATAATGTTTGGATTAATGTATTTGCATGACACTTGCAGTGAATGTTTTATCACCCAAGGCAACGTCTTATTCTTGTGCCTTTAATTCTGTACCATTGAAAAGCTAGTATGGCAGCCATGCTAATGTATGTTTGGAAGCTGCTGTAGAACCTCTTGAACTTTCTCGTCCATGTATACAGAAGTTTAAATCTGCCTATATTTCAAGATTGACAGTTGGATTTTAACTGGGGTGGGTAGTGGTATTGATGAAAAACAATACATGACATGCTGTGTCATGTGCATGCACTGCTACAGTAGTGTGTTGTGGCCAGTAAAGCTTAATGTAAGATATCAAAATTTTGTTTGGCAACAGAGTTTTGAAGAATATGTAGTGTTTGTTAAGATAATTTGTGGATGCGTATGAAAAGTTTCTTATGTCATAGATTATGAAGTAGTCATAAAAAAAAATCTCAGCAAGTCAGTCATAAATACATTAAGTCTATGTGGTTGGAAAAATTTGCTGTGCTGTGCATTCTGAGTTAGGTTGCAGTGTGGGAGTATGTGTGGGAGGATGGAAAAGTTTCTCATAAATACATTATATGGTGTAAAACTCAGTGCTGATTATTTCCTTTTAAAAAAAGATTTATTCCACAGAGGTCTTGAGTTTTAGAATATAAAATAGTAACAGAAATATTATATAAATTTTCTGTATGAGGACAGTTACAAAAATAGTGACAGTGTTAATCTTTGACATTGTATCTAGTACATTGAATATGGTTAGAACCAATATGAGTAAAATTATATTCAGAAATTTTTCAGTGAATTGTGTAATTATTAATTTACGGTTCTTGTTGGCTTTTACAACACAGTGTTAAGCATATGAAGGATTTGTGTACCTTCCAAGGTCCTTACTCTTGACAGCCTCAAAGCTTGACTAATTTGAGGAATGCCCAGTACCACTGTGATTTTGAGTATTCAGTAAGATGCAGCTCCCTGTTATTCATTACCATCTTCATCATTACCTTATGATTACAAAATAACATTTATTATGCATTTATTCTATTCACGCATGCCATATATCTTTTCCGTCTCATTTTTAATTTCACCTTTTAATAATCTGCATTCACATATGCGAACTAATGTACAAAAGACCCCTAAAAATTCATTATATATATTTAGGCAACAAGGAAATTTACTCCATTTTTCAGACATGCTGCATAATCTCTTATTTTCCACAAAATGTCCTTTATTTCATAATTTTTTCTTTTCTGTACAAATAATATTCATGTCTTTTGTAATCTGTATGCTGAATTTTAAATACCAACTTGGTCATTTAAAGTTTAAAGGTCATTAAAATATTAGACTAACCATACACACTTTGAAGATTCTCATTATGTAATTGTCTCTGTTTGTTAAACATTTAAAAATCTAGATATTAAATTACATTCTGAAAGTGTGTTTGGACTAATAATTCCTATTTTACAGGTTTGGAGTCTTCAGCAGCAGTGAGAAAGCAAATCCATGCAGTATTATCACTAGATTTTGCAGAACAAAATCTGTTAATGATATGGAGCAAATTTTGAATCAGCCATCGGCTAACATTTCATATTGTGACTTTGAAGATTTGTTTATAAAATTCTGCATTAAGCACAAACTGTTTAATGTAGTTTTTCCTTGTTTCCAAAACTCTGATTTCTCAAGTCATAGGATTGAATCCTTGTCTCATTTGTCACTGAACAACCAAGATGAAAATGACTGGTTTAGGTTATGGCTCATACTGAAACAACTAGGTGGTAATTTGTCTGATGAGTCCATTGTGTACCAAGCAGTGATTGGTGCTACTGAGTTTTTGAGTAAAGGGAGTGTTGATAATTACCTCCAAGAACATCCACTTGTGGTTTTGGCAACAGCTATATATGGCAACAAGAAGCTAAAGGATGTCATAGAGAAGAAAGTTTCAGAGGAATTTCCTGTTAGCAGTCATTCCCTTCAGGCAGCTCAAAGTCACTTACCTCTCTTGAATATGGCTGTCTCATCACAACTTGGTGCCTACAAGACTCAGCCAGATGTGACGGTATATCAGCTTCTACATGGCTGCTCACCCTTTGATGTGTCAAAGTTGTTTAGCTGGCAAAGCATGCACAAGTATGTATGATGAGGACAGGGATATAAACTGTTCTTATACCTCTGCAGACTGAATTTTTTTTCATTTTTGTATCCAGGAGCATTATAACATAAAAACTGTTTAACAAACATACTAATAAGTGTTAGCATTTTGTATGTTAAACAGCAATTCATTTTACATCTTCACAACTTTATTCTATAAGGTCCATTTTTGCTAAATTATAATGTTTATGCTAAAGCTTCCCAGTTCCTTTTGAGTTTACATTTGTGTAATTTTTTTCTCTCTCCCATACATTCTACATGCCTTTCTCCTTTCTGTCATTCTTGATTTAATCATCCTACAAAATATTTGGTGAAAGATATAATTTTAGTACCCCAGATTACATTATTTCCTGGGGTCACATGTTGTTTCCTTTGCGAAGGTCCAAATACTGTTTTTAAAATTTTTTTCTCAAACACCCTTAAGTTATATTTCTGACCTTCGAATGACATACCAAGTTTCACACTGGACAAGTAACATAATAATGTATAAATTAGTTCATCTGAATTTGAAATTATTTGATGAGTTATATTTGAAACCTCATTTTTCCTCCTTAGATGTGTATATAATGAACTGTTACATAAATTACAGTTTTTTCTTTCAGATTAAACTGTTAAGTGTAATTATTCACTGTGGTTTCAGGGTGAAGGGTGATGAATTTCCTCACTTTTCTTCTGAAAAAGTGTCAGCAAAATTTGGACACAACATTACTCTGAGCTATCTATATTACTTAAAACAAGGACGGCCCAGCTTTGCAGTAAACATGTTTATTATAGATCAGCTGAGATTACACAAAAAGATCTCCAGAAAGATGTAAGTAATGATATTGTTTGTGTTGAAGATGCAGGTTATGTGGGATGTTATACTGTGCCACTGGGTAGATAGTTCTGACATTTAGAAGGGACTACTGTTCTTCAAAATGTTGGGACTCTTTACCCAGAGACACAGCATAACATCCCAGAAGACTTGAACCTTTAGCAGCATAGCTGTGATGACCTGAAATTTTGCATTGTTTGTGCTGTTGAATTCCCTTAGAACAATTCTAATATGTGTAATTTAATTTACTAGGAAGAAACAGGCATGTAATTTTGCACATGGCTTGGCTCTACAAAATTTTACAAATCAGAGCATTGTCTCTGCCTGCATTTCCTTTATTGAAATGCTTGGCGTAGATTCTGAAACTGTGAGGGTTCATGTGGCAGCAGCAAACAAGATCCTGCACTACTTCAACTCTTCTGTGTATCACAGTACTGGCAAGGAACAACTCCATGAAGAAAAAGTTGGTAAGATTCCATTGTTTGAGGTTATTTAATGGAGGTTTGATGGCATCCCATCTGGGGTAGTTATTTTTTAACCAGTCATGTAGGAAGGACGGTCTGTAAGTAAGATACAGAGGTCATGAAAATCACATGATGAGTCATACAATGTTAATTGTAGCCATTTACCCTACCGAAGTATCATTATTTCTTGGCGTAATCCATTGTACACATTGATACATTTTTCCCATTTGATTTGAGTTTAAAAATTTATTTGTGGCAGGAATCAGGCTCTTCCATTCATAACCACTTCTGAATAGCCATTTACACTTATCCTTACTGTGGAATGTGGCAAGATGTGACAAATACATCATTGTGCTGGGGATTGTGTTTAAAAATAATGAGACTTCTGTGGCATAAATGAGCTATGATTAATGCTGTACTGACTTCTTATTTAATTTTTATGACAGGGAACCCTGCTTATTGAACATTCCTTATATTATAAGTATTGAGATGTTCTATACAGTGAATCATGAAACACCAGATGTCTTTCTAGCAGATTCATGCAGTATGCTGGTAAAACCATTTTGTTTCTACCTGGAATTTATATGCCTTGAATGCCTTTACAGTGGTTATTTCTTTGATAATTTTATTTTGGTGTGGA
>JGI24700J35501_10929848_pt1 | contig 10383 bp, 13 predicted proteins | sample TergutTh196P1_FD_35501 | JGI IMG/M metagenome (IMG submission 35501) | reverse complement strand
CCAGATAAATCCAGTCCACACCCCCCATCCCACTGCTAAAAGATCCATTTTAATATTATCATCCCATCTATGCCTGGGTCTTCCAAGTGGTCTCCTCTACTCAGGTCTTCCCACCAAAATTCAAAATGCTCCTCTCCTCTCCCCTATATGTGCTACATGCTCCGCCCTCTCTTTCATTTTATCATCCGAATACAAATCGTTAGGCTTCTCATTATGTAGTCTTCTCCACTTCCCTGTTACCTTGTCCCTCTTAGGCCCAAATATCCTCCTCAGCAGCCTATTCTCCAACACCAGGGGCTTACGTTCCTCCCTCAATGTAAGCGACCCAGTTTCACACCCATACAAAACAAAAGGCAAAATTATAGTTCTGTAAACCTTAATTTTTATATTTTTGGATTGCAAAGTAGAAAACAAAAGATTCTGCACTGAATAATAGCAAGAATTCCCTGAATTCAATTCTTCATGAATGGAATTTTGATTTGTTAGGGTTGTTTCCAAATATATTAACTGTTACACCCCTCCAAGGGATTTATTATGTCTTTCTGTTTTGATTTTGTCCTGCATTCTGATCTCAAGACATGACCATGGACTTAGTTTATCAGCACTTACTTCTAGACCAACCTCCTTATTAGTGACTACTAAACCTTCTGTGTTTTACTTTATGCAAAGTAAGTATGCTTCTGCCCAATATTAATATTATCAGCATAAACTCGATAATGTGTACCATTTAATTTCAAGCCCTTCTGGTTTACACAAACCCTCCTAATGGCATATTCTAAAGAAAAGTTGAAAATCAGTGGCAATAAAGCATCTCCTTGTTTCAAACCACTCTTAATAGGAAACATGTCAGACAAATGTGTGCCTACCTGGACTCTGCTATAGGTGTCATTTAGACACATTCTTATTAGCCTTACAAGTTTCACGGGGATACCAAACTCAATGAGAATATATACAAAATCTCCCTCCTAATGGAATCAAAGGCTTTCTTGAAGTCTATACATATACAGCTGATGCACTGCCTCATGGTATTCCCACTTTTTTTCAAGTATTTGACACATGCAGAATATATGATTAGTAGTTGACATGTTATGTCCAAATGCACACTGATGATCCCCATTGTTTTCCTCTGCATATGGAGTTAACTGTGACAGCAGGATGGTAGATAAAATTTTCTATGTAGATGACAAAAGTGATATGCCTCTATAATTACTACATTATGTTTTATCACCCTTTTTATAAATAGGTACAATTATCAACTCCTTCCACTCCTCAGGCAAATTCCTCCTTATTCCAAATAGAATTAATAAGCTTATGGACCTGAGTATGAACTGTTCTATCTCCTGCTTTAATCAATTCTGTTAGAATTTCATCAGTACCTGGTGACTTGTGCCTTTTTAGCTTTTCAGTAGCCATCTTAACCTCAAAGGCATTCGGCTCAGGTACATGTGGCTCTCCTGTCTGTATTTCAGTCTGTCTAACATCATTAAACCCCTCAACCACTGATAGAAATGATTCCTCCACTAGCCAAAATACAGTGGAAGCCTGTAACCAGATCACCCTTCTCATCCTTTACTATATTCATTATAGGCTGGTAACCCTCTTAAAGTGAACATTCTTCATCAAACCATGGTTTATGCTGCTTCCATTCATACAGACCTAGACTCCCTTTAGCTGAGATTTTGATATCTCTTTAATGTTTTCTCAAGTACCACTTATGGCCTCGCTATCACTAAGTTCACCAAGCTGCAAACCTGTTTGAGATCTTAATCTGATACTGTTCTGTAACCAACAGCTCACTTAGCTGCTTGAGAGTAAATCTCTCCACTTCCTACTTCTGTGCTGCTTGTCTTTCCCTAACTTTTGCAACCACCAGACAGTGATCAGTATCACATTCAGCTCCCCTGAAAGATCATATATGGAGTACAGTTGTATGTCATCTCCCATCTATCAATATGTGATCAATCTGATTGTGAGTTTTCCCATCAGGAAAGGTTCAGGTGTATTAATGAACGTTTCGGTGTGGGAACATCAAGCTTATAACAACTAAATTTTTGATGTGGCAGAATTAACTATTCTAACACCATTATCATTACCATCCTGATGTAAAATCTCATTCCCAACGGTTGGTTTGAAAAAGTCCTCTCTCCCCAGTTTTGAATTAAAATCTGCTAACAGAATTTTCATATCGTACTTAGGAAAAGGAGTGAAAACCTGCTGTAATTCCTCACAAAAACTGTCCTTAGCGTCCTCTACATTAATGCTCAAAACAAATACAGGAGAACAATTTTAAATTAGTGTGTATGTGTGTAAAAACAAGAATTTAGCATTTTAGTAACAAACTATACTGTAGTTTTATAGGGCTCAATAATGTAGCCTACAGAAATACACTACATAAAGTGATGACACTTTGGCTAGCCTAAGTCCAGCTAGGCCTGCAGGGCACAGGTAAATCTTTATTAATCACTGCAAGCTCTGCAAGCATATTTAGGCTTGGGAATATTTTTAGGGCTCATTTTCTTACTCTGTATCAAAATTATACTACACATGTATTGTTTTTGTGCTAAATCATTAGCTAGGTTTAATTACTGGCTTAGGTTTAATTACTTCACACATATAGGCTACATTATAGGTCAGGAAGTGGAATCCACACAAGCGACTTAACAGTTTGATTGTCCCAACCTTCCCCTACCCATTAGATCACACAATGGTGGATTGGCTGTATAATGCAAATGGCTGGCACGTGGCTGTACTGGGAAAGATTACCCATGATCACATAATTATTGAATCACAGTAATTTGATAGAAAAGGAGGAATAGAAGCTAACTACACATCTAGAGGAGTCATAATATGCTTCTTTACTTTACACTGGAGAGAGAATAGTGTAATTGGTACATTATTAGACTATGGGCTGGACATTGGATAAATCATGATTCAACTCCCTGCAGGAGTACAAAATTTTTCTCTGTTCCAAAGCATCCAGACCAGAAATCTGGGGACTAACCTGCCACCTATCAACAGATACCAGGGGCTCTCTCTCCTGTTTGATGTAAAGGTACAGATATACCTCCATTCCCAAATGTGATGTAACGGCCTGCAAAGATTCGGCTTTACTTTACTTTGGCTGTTAGAACATAAAGACTGCTACATAATTTTGTGCACAGAACATGGTTTGCATAACTCTGTGCACAGCATGTGGTTAGTTTTGCAATCTGTAGTAATTAGTTATGCTACTTCTGACGCACAAAATTAGCAACAACAAAATTTTTCTATACCAATATAAAATTTATTCTAGTAGTAAAAACTGTACTTTGCAGCAGGTAGTTATCAATCAACATGGCACCACATTTCAAAAGACCAGAATCTTCATCAACATTGCCGTGAAAACCTCAAATCTGGTTTCATGGTTGAAGCTACTGGCCTGTTCTGTTTACCAGGTTTAAAAATGATCTTTCCATATATTGTTCATACAATGGCCATATTAAAATGTAACTCAGAATACTCTCACAAGGAAGACTGGAAAGATGTACTGTATAAGTAGGAGAAAACAGTTTTCCCAACTGAGTACTTTTGCAATTTTGCACAGCCTGTTAGCCCTGTTGTTTATTTACTGCAGATAAATGTTTACAGTTGCTAAGTCCATTGTACTATAAACATGACAGTGCACAGAGCCATTGCTGTTCATGGACACTTATTAAATATATCCCACACCAATAGAGTTCCAAATAAAAGCTAAAAATCGTTTGTGATGTATAGTTCTAAAAGATTTGGTTCCTGGAAATTCCACGGAATTAAAATTATTCCCAGCACTGAAAATGAGATGCAAAATATAATAAAGTCATTCAAATCAAAGAACTTAGGCATGTTTTGATAACATAACAATTAAACTTTTGAAAACTTACTTATAGCTATTCACTCTCCTATCAAAGTATATTTGTAACCACTTAATGAATTTTAATCAAAATTCATTTAGTAGATAAATGCTACCTCACGAAAGTGCATTGAATAGATGCACTTCATGCAATGGGAACATACAAGTGTAAACAATGTTTTACTGTACATGTTTATAAACAGAAAACTGCAAGAGCAGCATTAAGGATCAGCTAAGAGTCACAAGAAATACATAGAGAATTTTGGTGGGAAACTTATAGTACAAGAGACAGTTCAAGATTCAAGAGGCAGGGAAGATATCATTATGATGAAACGCTGGGAAAATGGCTCTGAATTGGCAGGTGATGGGAAGTGGCTCAGGATCATGTCCAGTGATGGACTTTGGTAGTGACAGAGTTGAAGACTCAGGTTGTACCAACAGGGAGATGGATGGTAATAAAAACAACACAGGCAACACACCTTTTGCTCAATAACTGACTCACGTTCTTCAGTCAACATGTTGATTTTCAGCACAATTTCATCAATTTGACTCTGCACCTGCTGTTCCTCTATTCTCAAACTGCTCTGACAATCCTGCAGTGCACCCAAGTGTTTCTCTGTGTCCTCCAGCAATCTGCTGGTCTCCTGCACCTCCTCTTGCACCTTCTGCTGATGTGACCTACAGTCTTTCTGGTTCTTCAGACTGGGTGAATACAAGTCTTCCATCTAAATCATATCACCCAGTGCATGTTCTTAGGCTTTCACAGTTGTGTAGTTGAGGTCTCCACTCTTCTGGGACGTGACAAAGCATCACAACCCAGAAGAATGGAGACCTCATATTGCCAGTAATAGATACATATATGTAAGAAATTTCACTCTAAATTTGACCACTTAAGTCTTATTAGGTCATACATGGTACATAACAAAGTGCATACTGCAGGGCTGTTTAACAGAAGACAACACAACTAACACAAGAACATAAGAGTACACATAATGAAATAAAAACTACACCAGTGCCACTTTAACTAAACACTTTTATTTAATTATATATTCATGTCCTACACAAATATACATGTGGGAGACAGGAGAGGTGTACATGGGAGTTTGGTGGGGAGACCCAAAGGAAAGAGACCACTGGAACACCTAGGTGTAGATAGCAGGATAATATAAAACGGATCTTCAAGAAATGGGATGGGGAGGCACGGATTGGATTGATCTGGCTCAAGATAGGGACAGGTGGCAGTCACTTGTGAATGCAGTAATGAACTTTCAGGTTCCATAAAATGTAGGAAATTTTTGAATATCTGGGGACCTGTTAGCTTTTCAGGAAGGACTCTGCTCCCTGTAGTTAGTTAGTTAGGTAGTTGGCTAGCTAGCTAGATAGCTAGTCCTGTATGAATGGTTTTGGTGTCCACAGTTTCTACATTGTTTTATAAGTTGTGGATTTTTCTGGCAGAGTAATTCCTAAAAATTGATATCTAAATTTTCTTTACCACTCTTTCCATGATTTATGCCTGTCATACACGTCTTAAAAAGTGCTGTTAATAAAGAATATCTCCCCATTGTAACATAAAAACTTCTGGTTTATTCACACCACAATATGTGAAGTGCACTCAGAACATTCATTCATCAGGAGCTTCAATCCCAAACTTTCAATTGCAAGAAACAAGAAGCACAAAATAGTTGACATCTGTAGTACCTCCTGTAATAAATTCACAAAGAAACAATATAGTAATAAATACATAAATAAATAAAATTTACAACAGGAAAACTGCACACATTAGTATGTTCAGAGTTCACAGCAATATACTTGACTGTGTTAGCAGCCACACGACTTGCACAGTATCTGAAAACATGTAAATTTTGATATCCAACATTCATCCTGTATGTAACAATAAACAATAAACAACCACAAGCTACATCACCTTCCAGTACTTGTATAACATATCTGATAGCTACACAATACAAAATCAAGATCGGTACATCTACACTATTGGTTTCACTGAATCAATTAAAAGAAGTTTCAACTTACAGACTCAACTTCTTCCACCGCAGCCTTCAATCGAAATTCATGCAGACAATATTCAAGAGCACGGCGTGTTTTATCAAGGCTAATGTAGGCTTTAAGATCATTCTTCTGCTGAGCTAATACTTCAAGCTTCTCTGACACGGTCTGCATCAATGTCTTGTCCCTCTCCAGTTCCTGCTTTAGTTCTTAAATGAAACCACATTTACCTAAGGTAAGATATCAGTGCTTGGTCTAGCAGTTGTATATGAATACTGTAAATTAAGTTAACCTATATGAAGATCTGAGTCTAATACATGTCATATAATAAGATATGAGGTTCTCACAGCTAAGTTAATGAATATTCAAGTCTACCAGGATGTTATGCTGTGTTGAATACGACACTGTTACCAACATTTTGGAGAAGCATAGTACCTCCATCTTCAGGGTCAAGCACTCCAATCTCATCGCGCTTCTTGACCATTATGACAGAGATATGCACTATGGAAATTTTCATAACTATTTAATAGTCAACATAGCATATCATTACAGAAGACTTGAACCTTCAATATCAACCATGCTTGCAGCACATTTGCAGTAACTAGCAAAACATGTTTCCTGTAAAGGCACTTCCACAAATATTAGTAGGTTCTTATCTTCAACATCCTGCAAAACATCTGACTGCACTAATCACAACAAGAACAGACTAGTTAACTTCTTTAGTCTGGTCCAGCCAAGACCTGAATCAGAAGTAAAGCTCCTTCAAATTAAGAGCTGTTGTTCAGACAGCAGCCTGCACTGTCCAGCTAACTGTTCACCTCAGGAATAGTGACAGATAAATATAAAGAACAAACACATCAACACTGAACTGAGTTGGAACTGTCCTGTTCATTCCATATGTGGGGAGTGGCAACACACCTCCACTCATTCTTAACCTTAACACTAGGTGCCAGCAAATGGCTGGGTTCAAGTTGCAGTCACTTTTCTTCCTAGGAAAGAGCCACTGGTATCCACTGAATAGGAGGCTGGGTGGACTTCAGAGCCAGACTGAATGCTCTGGAGAACAGAAAAATCTCTTGCCTCTCTCAGGAACTGAATACAAATCCTCTGTTTTTCAGCCAGTGGCCATCATTATACCAACTATGCTATCCCTCTGTTGTCAAACATACCTTCCAACTCAGTCTTCATCTTCTGAATTTCATCTTCATGTACATGTGTACCTGCTATATCCAGCAATACACTGAGTCTGTATGAGTCTGGTGCTGTAGCTAATTGATTAACCTGTACACAGAGTTATCATTATGCAAAATCGTTACACTGTATGCCCATTTTATTATATCCCTGAGCATGGCAACTTTACTGCCTGCATCAGCTGGAAATTTTACAGCCTTTGAAGACTTTTCTGTGCAATAAAGTTAATGGAACTGCAGGGTAAAAAAATGAATTCTGCATTCCTGGTGGATGCAGGGCTCCTATGCAATAAAGATCCCATAACAGATGCCACGATGAGGCACAATAAAATGGACTTTCTACACTGCTTTATCCTATACTACACTGTACTGTTCTATGATATTACAGTATAACACAAGCAAGCAGCATGACCATACCATACAATCAAACACAGCTACAAAAACACATAATAAAATAATTAAAATAGGCATTAATCAAGAAGACATAGAAGAAAACACATAAACTGATAACACAAACACAAACAGGTGGGTCATCCCAAGGTACTTCAAGAAACAACTACCATCATAATCATTACATATAAACACACACACACACACACACATAATCATTTCTAGCACAACAGATACAACTCAACAAACTAATTAGTGTGTGTGTGTGTGTGTGTGTGTGTGTGCGCGCGTGTGCATGCGCGTATTATAGGCAACATTAAACGCAGAAAAGGATAGACTATTTCAAGTTAATTCACTGCCATGCAAAACCCATAATACAGACTTTACACTTTTAACTACAGACGGTATTCTTTATAGCTAACCTGAGTAATGCAGCTGTCACAGGGCTTTTTATGCAATAATCCTACAATACTCCAGTAAGCACTAAAAGAAACACTCTGTATTTCAATACCTATTCATGCCACAGGGTTTAGATTTTATATGGCTTGGGTTTGTAACTATTTAATGTCCAATCTAAGTTCACTGCATTACTAACAGCGTAATTTCTTTACACAGCAGCATGAAGATAAAGTAGTGGCAAAATGCATAGTGCAGTTATGATGTAAATATATGTGTAATAGTTGTATTAACAGACTGAAACATATAATGTTAGTTGAAAAATAAAATATGAATGAGAAACATTACATTAAAAAAAAACTTCCATTAAGACTGTGAACAGGCAAAATATGATACACAGCAGAATAAAGTGCAGTGTTTAAGTTACCTTGTCAAATCTGAAGGAAAAAATGCAAGAAAATGACTGTTTTTCAGTAAAACTCCATGTTCCTGACATGACAAAAGTATAATAAAATATAAGCAGCATAATTTATCTTTAATAGCAAGCCTCCCACTGTCTTTCTGCACTGCTATCTGCAGTGCAGTATTCTGCAACCACCTGCAGCATATTACACACACACAGGGTGCAAAGGGTTATCAGGTACAGATTTAAACATTTCTTCAGGTCAGTAGTTGGAATGACTCCCAACAGCATATTCCTGTTACTTTGACCAGTTCTTTGGAGGTCATGTACCATGTGCATCTGTCATGACAAAGTTTAGATATTCCACAGAAATGCGCAAACTTCTGTACCTCAATCCACTTTGCTGAGACAGTCATGTGATTGACATTTTGTGTGACCACATTACAACACAGACAAACATCAGTCAATCTCTCATTAGTGGAAAGTGATGGCCTACTGGATCACCGCTTATTGTGCATGCTTCTTGTCTTATGAATAAGATTAAAAAGATAGCATCTTGATTGATTCAGTGGATGGAAGGCACATGTGAATGACCTAAATGACTTCCAAACAGAAAGAGTGTAAGGTCTAATTCTCTATTATGCACCCCATGAAAATTCTGTCTTGCTTTAAGTTCTTCACCATGGGGTTTGTTGTACACCATACAAAATGCACATACAGGCTAGCAGATGACTCTATACAATCTCTGATAAGCAGTAGTTCAGCTTGCTGGTGAGTGAGTGTGTGAGCGTGTGTGCGCGTGCGTGTGTGTGTGTGTGTGTGTGGAACAACTGAGCCAACAGAAAATGATAAACGATGATTGTCAGTTAAAATATGGACCCTATACAACAGAACTCCACTTATCTGAATTAACTGGGATGGCGAGCCATCCGAATATGCAGAAAATCTGGATAATTGGATTTTTCTTGGAAAATAGGCTACATTGGCAGTTTGAAGTTAGGCTGTTATTATTTACAGTACGTACCTGCATCTAAACTTTTTAGCTACACCTGATTTGAAGCTATAGAAGCCATTACACTGTACTGTACCTGATCCGATAACTGGCAATTTCAAGGCAAGTTAGTTTTGTAGAATTCTTGACAAATTTACCTGAAGGGCCAAGCCGATCTGGATAGTTGGTGATCCAGATAACGACCATCTGCATAAGTGGAGTTCTACTGTATATGAATTTAAATGAACTGAATCAGAACTATTTTAAGGAATAATATAAAATAATAGTTTTGTAACAAAAATTTAATTACTATCTGTAAGTCCCTCTAGTTTTGCCGTACAGAAGTTTTTCATGTACCTTTCCTTGTTTCACAATGTGGTATGTATTACAGGAACAGAATCCAGCTGATACTAACACATCCACCATTTCCTTATGTGGAATCACCTTTTTGTTGATACAGAACTGGTCATATTTAAGCCCAATTCTTCGAGAAAAGGACACTACATCTGATGGAATCTGAAAATATTCAACACACTTTCTCAGATTTGTATTTATTAAACAACCATTGTAATGAAGGGAAACAGGCAGAACATGTTCCAAATAGAAATTAAGCATACAGTATTTATGAAAACCATTGTACCTTTCAGTATCAGTTTTGCAGTCCTATGAGCTGAAAGAATTAATAAGTCATCATTAATTCTCTGGAAGAATGAACAGTACCTCACATACCAGTGGCCACAATGAAAAATTTTCTCTATAATATTTTTGGTAGACACTTTGTCTGCATGTTGCACGTGTGTACAAAGCTAGTCATATTAATCACCAAGCACAGGAATTAAACACCTAGAGTACCTCAGCAAAAGACTGGGGTTTACAGGGCCCACCCATTGCTTTGCATGTTATTGGTTAATGCAACGACTACAGTGGATGTTCAGCTTTCTCAGCATTACACTACTATGATGACTATAGTTGTGATACCAAGTAAACATTTCAGCAAAGTATAGCACAAACTGCTTTTTGGACCACAAGGTCAAGTCCTGAACAGCATGATTGTATCAAAACATTTAGTCTTGTATGCAGGAAGAAACTAGTAAAAATTGTTTGTTCCCAGACAACCTAAAAATACATCACTTTAAATGTC
>JGI24700J35501_10929847_pt1 | contig 10383 bp, 4 predicted proteins | sample TergutTh196P1_FD_35501 | JGI IMG/M metagenome (IMG submission 35501) | reverse complement strand
GATACTCTCATTTGAAGGAGGAAGCTCTAGATCGCACTATGTGGAGGAATCGTTTTGGAGGAGGCTTTGAACCTGTCGTCAGACAGAATACTGAATGGTTGAATGAAATTAATGATATAAAGGTGCATCTTGTTGGTCTTACTAACGTATATCCACTTCTGCTATCTTCAGGATCTTCTCTTCTGCACTTTTAAAATCGTACTGGGATTGGTGGTGACCGGGATGGCGTAGTCGGTTTCGCGACTCCTTACGAGGCGGACAGGCCGGGGACCGAATACTGGTGGAGGCGAAATTTTCCGCGACTCTCCAGACTGGTCCTGGGGCGCACCCAGCCTCCTGTACATTGGGTACCGGGTTACTTTCGCGGAAGTAAAGTGGCCGTGGAGTGGCATTGGCCACCCACCTCCATGTAGCGCCAAGGTTAAAGAAAGTAGAGCTCACCTCTCCTCCCCTTCTGAGCCTTCATGACAGGTTATACGTGAACTTTAACTTTTACGGGGATTGGGAGACTGAATTTGAGGATCAAGTCTCCGGCAATGTAATTTGATCTCTGCCCATTAGGCTACTATGTGTCTGAACACTTCTGCAGTAGCCTCTTCTTGCAGAAGCAATTAATTGTCTGTTTCAGTGGGACCCTACAGTAACGACATCGGCCTGATTAAGGTACGGGCACTGAGTGACAATGGCATCAGCTTCAACTCGCATGTGAGACCCATCTGTCTGCCGGAGCTGCAGGCCAAGGGCACCACAGGGTCCTGGTGCTCGGTGACGGGCTGGGGCGCTCAGAGGCGTGAGTACTCGCGATATTGTCCATCTTCCGAAATTCTGAACGGATCCCAACATTTCATCATGCCACGAATTGAATATAGTTCTTTCTAACGGACACAGTAGGTCGACCTACTTCCCTGCAAGGGATACAACATATACACATACACACGATATGCTGCCGCATTACCGATAAATATAACAAAGTAATTACCAATTTAACATATAATTTTAGCAAGGAACAATGTACGCTCCCTGAGGATGATCTAAGGATCGAAACATGTAGGAGCATTTTAAGTGTTTAGTGTAAAGATTTTAGATTATTACAATATAAAAGTGCATTCGTTGGTGTGTAATAAATTAAGTGAATCCATAATTCACGGTGCAACAATAAAGATTGTAACCAAGTTGTTGAAAGTGTTTGTGTTCAGAATAGAACAATAAAAGATTTTAAATATAATTCCAACATTTTATACTAATATTGCTGCATTTTTTTATTTTGACTTTTTGACTGAAGGTGGAGCAGACATGTGGCTTACCGCTCCGCCTCAGAATGCTGTAGGGGTGACAGCAGATTTTTCATCAGCTCTTAAGTGTAAATCACAGTGCGTTTGATGCGGCCGCGTCTATCTGTGGTTAGGTTCCAGCCGTGTCTAGAATATGAAGGAAGACGATAGCTCGGCTTAAGAAAGTAATGAGAATGGCCCTTGTGTTGCAGCTGAAGACGTGGACAGTAGTCTATCTCAGGTTCTGCAGGTTGCGGCAGTGCCTCTGTTGGATCTCGACACTTGTCGTAGAGCTGATGTATACGGGGGTCGACGCCAGTCCATCCTGGACAGTATGCTGTGTGCGGGAAGGCTGGAGGGCGGAGTAGACGCCTGTGGTGGTGATTCTGGTGGACCTCTTGCCTGCGAGGTCAACGGTAAGGAGCAGCTGACTTACCTGTGTACATTTGACGTCTTTACAGCCGTGATTTGTGTTGTGGCCTACTGGTATATGACATTACGTTGTCTGATACACAGATATCAGCTTTTCAGAAGAACTCTATCTCAAGGTCACTTGCGTCTGAAGTTACCAAAGGGTAACAAACACACACATTCCATACAACGAGCACGCCTTTTCTTATAAAGTAGATGACGCTTGCAGTCAACATCCGCATAATTGTAAGAGGTCCCTTATAATACACCTAGGAAATCGCATGAACATTGCTGTCTTCCGACATTGGAGCTGTGTCGTCTAATACAGGAGTACATAAATCCCGTGTGCTAGGACATCTGGCCGACTAAATTTTTATGGTGGCACCTGATATTAATGGGTCCTCAACAATGAGCTTGCTTATGACACCCATCTGGCGTCTAGAATTTTGAGGTGACTCCTTGAACTTCGGAAAGTTTGTGCACCCCTGGTCTAGTAGAAATATAACGTGCTGCCACAATCGTCCCTGTAACCTGAAAATGGGGGCAGGACGTTATTCAGAAACGTTTGTACATTTTACCAGATTACATTGTCTAACATCTCCGAAAACACTACTTGCTCTTCACAGACAACGTCGTGAGAAACTCACATCTCACTTAGGCTATGCTCTTTTCAATAATTCCGTTTCTTTCCCTAGTTTACAAGCTAATACCAGGTCCTTGTGATTGCAGGAAGATTCGTACTGACGGGTATCGTGTCCTGGGGCGACGGATGTGCCCAGAAGAATCGACCTGGAGTTTACACGAGAGTTTCACACTATGTGGACTGGATTCAGGCTACCAAGAAATATCTTGGTGCTTAGCGAGTTTGACAGTGTACATATTTCTATGAGTGTCTGTACATATTAAGTAATCTCATCACTGATCTCACGATTTTATTGTAAATATTTGTGTTACTTCACCCTCACGTGGCAAAATCAATGCAGTTAGCTGCCTGAGGGAAAAAACCGCCACCTACACGTGTAATAAATTATTATAATATCGAAAACTATTAATTGTGAACAAACACGTGTCGCTAATCGTCCTGTATCCTATCCACAAGATTATGTTTCTTTGTCCGTTTATGAACATTCCACGTAATATATTAGACAATGACCACTTCCTTCCACAGCTTTTCCTTTTGTAATTCACAGATATCTTCCCAATCTATGGTTGGCTATAAGAAGCCGAGATAGCTCAGTCAGTATAGTGACTAGGCTACGGGTTGGATGACCGAGGAATAGTGGTTCGATTGTCAGCAGGAGGAGGGACTCAACCTCACCACAGTATTCAGACCAGCTTTGAGTCCCACACAAACTAACGTGCAGTGAGTATGGAGGATTTCTATCTTTGGTAGTACATCTGGGGTACGAAACTCCTGACTCACAGCTATCTATTGCAGAGGTTCAGAATGAGTGGGACTTTACCTCCACTACTCTGACGTACTGCTTGCATGGTGTGGTGTTTAGGTAAGTTGAATGACAGCTTTGACTTTGTCTTTTATTGGATTTGGTGTAGGTGCAATAAATATGGTGCAGAAGTAGTCGTTAAATAAATAAATAACAAACCTGCAGCGATGTATCTTGGTGCAGGGATGTGGCAGTGATGCGGCAGCCCAGGGGGCACAGTCCAAGAGGTGGCAAAATGAATTAAATTGTTGAGCCAAATGCCAAGAAACCCAGCAAATGACCGTGACTTATTAAAGTTCATAATTTCCGTTGGGTTTGCTGCGTGATTACTCGTTTTGGGCCCCAAAAATCTAGCTATGCTACTGCAAACCCACATTTCATGACTTTTTACTCCACCTTCTCTCATATTCTTGATCGCTGACATTTGATCAGCGTTGTGATCGGGTTCATTGTTTTAATGCATGTGTAGGTGTGTGTGTGTGTGTGTGTGTGTGTGTGTGTAAGGGGGTTCCTGGAATGATTACCAAACACTCTCCATCTTAAAATATTAAGCTCCCCTACACTGATTATGTCAACTCCACCACGTATTCGAGAAATATTCATCTTCTTATGGGAAGCAGATATTCTTCAACACATTACAGCTTCCTATCATTGTACCTTATATTGTGCCAGTTCAATCCCCTTTGTAACTCCACAAAGCATTTTCCCAATGTAGAAATTTAATTACCTAACCTTTCATCAGTAATTATTTTTGTTTCCTGCAATGTGATAACTTGGAGTGAGGAAATTGTTTACAGACGTTTCGGAGAAGCCTGAAGTATTTGTTTTAAAGATGGGAACTACTATTTACAGCTGGTCCCAGAAACCTCAAATCTCATATTCTATATAAGTGGATAAGAATTGCGGCGACTATTGTCAAATGTCTTTACATTTGTGAAAACAAAAAAATAAACCCAACAATAAAGATTAATGTCTTCTAGTACGTGACGCCATGTAGTCTGTTAGAAATATACCAACGTTTCGAACGAACATGCTGCCTCAATTTTCAAGGTGAACGTATGTCAGTCTACACAGAACCACACCACAGATGACAGTATACTCACTGCTGCGCGAACCAACAAGTTAGGAGATGTATGCATAGCGTAAAAAACATGACATCTTCCTTCCTTTTCTAAGTTGTCTTTAAAACTGTAAAATACTATGTCTATCTCAAAATGTGTATTTCGTTTTTCCAATAAGTCTCGTTCCGACAAATATTTAGAGACTTCACACTCGACCTAAATGCACGTGGGTCTTCATGTAAAGCGTCTGCTGTATATGTCCGATTTCATCACAAGTGAATGAATTTTAGTAAAGCTTCCCGTTGTCAAATTGCATGAATATCTTTTTATCGGCTCTCAAGTTGCTGTTTCTGGAGAAGGAGCAGCAGTGAAGTGACTAGGCTCTTATATGCAGACTTTAATTAAAGACCCAACAAAACCGAAAATCAACACTATGGGTAAGGAAGTTTCTCAAAAAGAAATAAAATGTGTTTCCACCAGACCATCTATGTCATACATCGTATATCTATTCTGTCTTACTGGTAACCATTGTTCTCTGTACCAAAGGTCCTCTCCATTTTATATTATATAATTAATATTGTGCATCTGGTAGGTGCAATAAAACTCAGTACATTGTACTGTCCATCTGTCTATAAAGTTACATGAAGGTATAAATAATTTTTACTTGGCAGAACATTCCTTTATTAAGTAATTTAACATTCTTAACACATTTTAAGATATTACAAACTGTGTGGATCCTTAAGCAAATTTTTTTTTCTTCAGCGTGTATAAATTTTCATTTTTTCTTGTTACTTTTCTTGACACATTGAAGCATGGTGCAGTAGTATCGTTACGCTAGTTCTTGCCACCTAAGAGACCCTCCTGCAAAAGAACGTTTTAAAAACTTTCATTACGAATTCAAGCTTTTGGCGCTATGAGTAATTACATCTGTCATTTGGCTAAATCTGTTGAACATATCACGTTTGAGAGAAATGTAATAAAAGCAATCCCATTACAGGCCTGGACAGGCACTGAGGGTTTCCAGGTGGTTGAGGCTCTAAGATTTCAAGACAACTGGCACATGAAGGTGGTAAGGCTGTCAGCCCAACGCACCGGCCGCCTTTACCCCCCAGGAAATATTCCTATTACTCATTTCTGTTAGAGGCTGAGTCAACCCCAGGGCCATAGTGCTACCGAAAGGATTATGTTAATGACACCATCGGGAATCGAACCGGCGACCTTCCGACTTGTAGCACATTGCCTCAACTAACTGTGCCACCTCTTACCCCGATAGAAATGTTGTATGTTGTTTTATGCGTGCGAAGTAACACAGATACAAGAAATGTCAGCCTTATCGCTGTCACTCTCCGGACATGTTTCTCCAATTATGACATGAGCTAATCTCTTGCATTATCGGTAAAATATAGACTTGTATGTACACTTCACACAAGTGCAGGGTTTTAAGTTTATCATTTTCTTCAAATGGGTATCCACTTTAAGCTACAATTTTATTTAAGCAAGTATTAAAAGCTTATGCCGTTGGTCTAGTGCTGTCAAGGATTACAAAGGAGCAGATGGTGTGGGTTTTAACGTCACTATTTTTGCTTGTAATGTCTGAACGTCGGGGCCGCAGTTCAAATATCAGTTTGGAGAGTGGCTATCTGTAATGAGAATTCTCGTGATATCTGTGTCCCGCGACGCTAATCCCGAGACAACACCTCAAATTAGGTTACGACCACTTCCTTCTACATCCTTTCCAATTTATTTTGCACTATTTTATATTACAAAGTCTGAGTCGATGAGTGTATCCTTCAATAAATCATGTATGTAGCTTACAAAGTAATCATAGAAAATTTCGGAGACTAGTGTCTTCTATTTTTAAGTAGGCTGCGTAATTTTCCAAAATCGGCCAACCTACATATCCTCAGAACCCTACACAACAGGGACGCCGCCGGCGAGGCGCAAAGTGTTACACTTTTGCCACCTTGGGGTTTTGACGTTTATAACTTATTAAACCACACAATAAAAAATCTACAAAACACAACTAAATTTCATACATTTTATATAATTTTAGTTTAAGATTTACTTTAGGATTGTAATGAAAGGACAACTATGTTAATATCTGCCGATCACAGTGGCCGTGCGGTCTAAGGCGTACGTCTGCAACTGTTTGATTGCTGCAACGCGGGTTCGAATGCCGCTGAAGGCAAATGTATTCTTCTCTTGTGTTTGTTGTTCAGGTGGCTGCCTCTGCGACGAGCTTATCACTCTATCGGGGGAGACCCACCGGATGTGTGTGTGTGTGTGTTGTACAAACATTAAAACGGGTGGCCTAGGACCGAACTGCGGTGTGGCGCCACAGACAGGAAAAAATGTTGCTATCTTGTACACCATTAATTATTAACAAATCTGGTCACTCTACTGATAGATAACGTGCACTAACCCGCAAAAAAAAGTGCCGGTGCTCTTGCTATAGAGAATGACATGACCGTTGTTTACACCTCACAAGGTGTCACCTACACCGTGTTGATTCCTCAATAACAGGCAACTAGAAAGCTATAAGGTGTTATTTACATCAGCATATATACTGCGCTTGATACTACACTGGCGAATACAGACTGCTTAAGCTATTAGGTATAATTTACATAAGCATATATACTACGTTCGATACTACACTGGCGAATACAGAATACTTAAGCTATTAGGTATGATTTACATCAGCGTATATACTACGCCTGATACTACACTAATGAATGTAGACTGCTTAAGCTATTAGGTATAGTTTAAATCAGCATATATACTACGCTTGATACTACACTGGCGAATGCAGGCTCCTTAAGCTTTTCCACGAATATTTTATCTTATTGTATTACATTACAGCTTTATATTTTAATATGAAACATTGGATTATCCCTAAAACTCTAGTAACACAATCTATATATTAATTTAATGTCGCTTATTCGTTAGTTTTTGGAATAATAATTATTATAGTTATTTTATAATAACTTTAGACCCACTCTTTGTAGGGAGAAGTCTCTCTCTTTTTATTCTTCGTATGAACCAGTGCCCTACCTGATGATGGCTGATGTGGACAGCCAAAACATGTAGTAGTATCGAATGAAAACCAAACACGCAAGATCTCTATAGTTGTGTTTATCTGATAGTAAAGTAACACCCTATTATTCTCATCAGTTAGTGTGTCATAGTGTGTCTCAACTGACAAACAGGTCTTATCGAATTTTACGCAAGACTTGAGTGTTATGTTTATAGTACTGATGTATGTAATTCAGTTAGAAGGCACATGCTCATATACTGCCTGTTCGTTTGTAAACTTAAAAGCTAAACATTGTTTATACTAACTGTGTTTATCTTGCTTGATGTACTCCCTTGATGTCCGAATTGTTCAAAGCAAACATCTTGTTTATACCGATGTTGACTCCTCATTACGCTGCCAGATGAAACGTGTTCACTCAAGACCCAACACAGTAAATTCATAGGCATATAGAAAACTTTGAACTTCTATAACATTCAATTAATGGATTTAAAATTCTTACCTGTGGAGATTAGATCTAAATATTTAGAGTGGCACTGATGCTACTTCTTATTTTTTTCGTCGACATTTTTGCCACGCGTTCTGCGTATGTGTGGCATACATGGCTGTGGTGAGCCATTATGAGCTCTAAAACCGGTATGAACCCCGAAACCTGTAATTAAAATTCCAGTAACAACGCGCATCAAAATGGCTTTGCGGATTGCTGCAAACATTTGGCTTGCTATGCAGGAGAAAATCTACAAATAAATGTTCCGCTCTCTCTTCCCTTACTTAAAATGAACAACGCCGACGCTTTTGTCACCTGCGCACGTTCTAGTAAAGATACTGGCGTCGTGACGCAAGTCTGAACATGGGCTTATTAACGTGCTCTGCGCATTAACAAAAGCACTCAGATTCTAATATTTCTGAATAACAGTGAAGTGGGGACATCCGGTTCGCTTCCTGGAAATGTGTTCGCATTCATTTGTTCAAGGCCACGTCTATAAACATTTTGGAATTAACGCGGATACCCCGACAAGGCATACGAGGATCTTTCCCCAGGCTTGATTATGAATGTCAGAACTAAACAATGTACAGGAATTTACTTGTAAAATACCTATGCGTCTTTATGGTCTGAATTTACGAGGAGAGATTATAATATATATATATATATATATGTTAATTATACGTAATAGTAGGACTTTCAGTATATGGGTTATATCACCGTAATGACTGAGTATGCTGCCTGATAGAGTGAGAAAGTAGTGCACTGTGAGGTCGACAGAAATCGTGAAGCTTTGCACTTTAAAAAGTAAATTACGTTTAGTCCATCGATAAGCGATATAAGAAGGTAAGAATGAAAAAGAAGTCGTTTCAGACCTTCGGACTGTTCTGAGAGAAATCATAAATATAAATAATTCGTTGATGAAACACTGCATTAATATATACGCCTATAGCAGAATTTTATCACGCAGCCTCTGTTAAGAGAAGAAACACGACGCTCATATCCGAAACCATGGATTCAAATTCTTTAAAGTTAGGAAAAGAAAAATGCTGAAAACTTAAGTATTTTGCCGTCTGAGTCAGCGAGACATAAGCGATCTTACGGATTACAGTAATATGCGCTAATTACTTGTACTTGCATTGAAACTCTGTGGCCTTATCGATTTTACCAGCATTCTTTTGAGTAGGACGCTACAAATCGGAAATATACTTGAAGGCACCAAAGTTGTGTTTAGACTTCTGAATAATTACACCATGCATATTTGTAGTATTACTTCTACGTTGATAGATGACACTCATATCGCACTAAGCGTAACGATATGGAGTTGATGATCCGTGCAGAATTGAATGAAATGCTGTAGTCTAAATCTGTATTAATCTGTGGTCGTTGCAGTATTAACCTTTTAAACGCCGAATTAAATCCCAGCTGCCATTTGCTAGCTTTACTAGGAGGTGCAACTATAGTAGTCGTTAGCAGGTTAAGGGTTAATCTGTGTTCCCCTGAATGTGCGGTTTGGGGAGTAACTATGGTTACAGATGATCTGTGGTGGTTACTGCACTGCAAAAACTGACGTATGTCGTCTGTGCGAAGCTCTTATAAGGACACGTGGCCGTGGCTTGGAAACTTCTCCAAAAGCAATGCACTTTTGGAAATCATTCGGAAGCAACAAAAAAGGTAAGGCTCTTGGAATTCTTAGTCAGTTGAAAAAACTGAGTAAATCGAATGAGGTTCATGCACAAAACCAAACTTTTTAAACAGTTGTAACGAACTAATATTGCCGCTGAAAATTCGATTTACAGAAGGTGGCGACATTACTTTTATTCATTAATGGTTAGTTATGTGTATTAAAACGTATTTTTATAATGCATGGTGTTTACACAATACGTGGCCCTATTATTTGATGTTTATGGCATTTCCTTTTAATTGATGTGTAGCAAAGTATATTTTCAAGAAATGCAAAATGGTGGCCTTCCATTGTGGTCAGTGTAAAGAATAAAATTTAATTCAGTCGTATCCCATGCATCCTTAATGGGAGTAAGCGAAGAATGTAGAACATGTTAGGGCCCAATCTAACATTTTACTTAAATACAAATACCTAGTTTTACGTTAGTCATGAACAATTTTGAGGATCTTTTTTCACGTAACTACTCAATTTGGATGGACTGTCGGATCCTGGGGCAATTATATAACAGTCGTCTGCTATAGCGTCATTTCCGTGACGTCACATTCTGTATCACGAAATTACGCTGTCCGCCATCTTTGCTCCAGGATGCGACAGTCCATCCCACAATTTTTAGCATGCAAGGTTTTTTTCGTATTTTTAATGAAGGCAGGTTCATGTACGGACTAAGACTGAGCATTATAGGCACTTCTAAAACCGTGCCTTAAAAACTCCTGTATATCGTTATTTAAACTTTTTATGTGTCGGGGGAAAGTTATTGAATAACTTGGTTGCAGGATAGTACGTAAACTGTGCCATTTGCGAGGCTTAATATTCGGCATGTAAAAATTATGTATTGTGTATGCCTGAGTTTGTTGGAAATTATTCCATCCCCACAGCAAATGGTAATGTGGAGGGTGCGGATACGCTGGCAGGTGCAGGAATATTGAACTTCCTAACAGACCCCCGTTAATGCTCGTCATTATTCTGTTGATAATTCTCGGTTTTGGTGCAGAGTTA